>OLPO01000226.1_pt1 | contig 49156 bp, 45 predicted proteins | sample 1672831 | NCBI WGS metagenome assembly OLPO01 (sample SAMEA3136728, study PRJEB25190) | human gut metagenome
TTTTTATTTTTGGGGACGGTCCTTGTTTTTTATTTTTGGGGACGGTCCTTGGTTTTTATTTTAGGGGACGGTCCTTGGTTTTTATTTTAGGGGACGGTCCTTGGTTTTTATTTTAGGTATAATATAAAAAAAGCAGATTCTACAAATCTGCTTTTTTCTTTTCGTCCTTAACGAAAAATTATAAATTTATACATTTTCAACAATATTATTTGCTGAATTATCAATATTATTATTTATTTCTGTTGCGCTAGAATCAAATTGTTGTGGTGCAACATTAACATCATTTACTTCATTTTGAGGTATTTTTGTTGCTCCAAATGAAAATGTCTTTCTTGCGCTTTTTGCTTCTTTTTCTTCAAACTTTTTGTAAAATTCTTCCTTTGTTGAATCTAAACATTCTTGCATTGCTGTAAACATTTCTTCTAAATCTTGTTTTGTAAAATCATATGAATTACTTCTTGACATTGGCTCTAGTACCTGAATATCGTGTAATATATTGTTTACCCTTTTTCCTGCGAATTCAATAAATTTTTGTCTTTTTTCTTCGTTTATTTCCATATGTTTTCTCTCCTTTTTCTGTATTCCTGCATAATATTTTATGCATACATATAATATCACAAATTTAAACGAATAAACAAGATTTTTTTTATTTTTTGTTAAATTTAGTATTTTCAAGATTTATACTAATATGAATGAACAAGGACCGTCCCTCTTTTTTTATTGTTCTTTTTTCTTTAAGCCTTACTCCCAAGCTTGATTTAAAAGGTCCGTCCCCTATTAAGTTTCAGGACCGTCCCCGTTTTTGAATATCGGTCTTTTTTTCTCTAAGTCTTACTCTCAGGCTTGATTCGGAAGGACCGTCCCCATTTTGGTAGTTAGGTAGTTCTTTAGGACTTGGGTTGCAAATGTGTTTATTATTGTGTAGTTGTCGTTGTTGTTTGGAATTTTTATGTATTTATTGAATATGTTTGAGTCTTTTTTTTCTAATAGTACAATTTTTGATTGGTCTTTTATTATGGATAGTATTACTGTCATTTCGTCTATTATTATGAATGATTTTTTTAAATCTTTTTCTTTTATTTGATTTTTGTTTTTTATTATTTTTAATCCTTTGTCTATGGCATTTTCTATTGCTTTTTTCATTATTATATTTTCTTTTTCTTGTTTAGTTAAATTATAATAATTTTCATTTATAAGATATTTTACAATTTCTTCAAATGTACTGTATTGATAATCTTTATCGTCTTCTATAATTATTAATTTATCTAGCATATTCGTCCTCCTCCTTTTCATTTGGTTTTGATGCTCTATCTTCAACTTTAGGAGTGTCTGTGGAACTTTTTTTCGATCTTGGTATATTAATTGGCTCTTTTGAAATGTTTTCGTTAAAATATCTTATTAATTCTGGATCTTCATTTAATAATTTGCTATTTTTTTTGTATCTTGATATGTATATTTTTTTGGATTCCTCTGATACTGTCAAATTTAGCAATATATCAAGTTTTTGCTCTTCTGATAAATTTCCACTTTTTAGCATTTCAAATTGTTCAATCATTAATTGCTCTTTAGGTGTTATCTTTCTATTTGTATTTTTTATTTTTGCCAATTCTTCTGATGCTTTTATTAAACCACCAAAGAGATTGATATTATCAATCCAAACATCTGCATCAACTGTTCCATTTGGTATTCTAAATTCAATTGTTGGTAACTTATTAATTCTAATCACTTGTGGATCCATGTTTGTTAAATTAATTCCTTTAAATCTGCTATTTTCAAATATTCTAAGATTTGTTTTGAATGTTGCTAAATCTTCTTCTGTTGATAAATTAACAGTTCCTGTTTTTAATGTATTTATTAAATCTTTTGATATTGGAAAAGCATATGGATCAACACCATTTCGTGGAATTGTTCCTTCTTCATTTGAAATTATATATAAAATTTGCTCTGTATTAGACCATAGCTCTAACAAATTTTTATATGCGTCCACGCTTTTTAAATAATTTCCACCTATGTGAATGTGTCCTCCGCAAGTTTTATTTGGATATTGTCCAAAATAATTTAATATGGCACAAATCTCTTTAATTTCGTCAGTTGGATTTTTTCCATTAACCAACAATACAGGTGAAATAACTTCAATTCCTTCTTCAAATTGTTCATCTCCCGAAACAGACTTATCATCTTCACAACGCCAGTTACCAAGCTTTTTTAGGATTTTTTTCATATTATCTTTTTCTAATTGTCCTACACATTCAATTTCTATTCCAAATGTCATATACGGTGGTAGTTCAATTTTTCTTTGGTAATTTTCTTTATATGTTTGAACTTTCTTTCTTATTTGAGATTTATTTAATTTTAAAAATTCTAACTGCTTATATGCACCTATTAATATGTCAATCTCAGAATCTTCCAAATTTAATTTCTTTTTATTTTTCAAACATTCTTTAATAAATTTTCTATCGTTTGTTCTATATATTAGCATTCCAAGGCTATATGAATCTAAACCATTTAAAAAGCCATTTCTTATAGCATCCATAATATATTTTTTATCATCAATTGAATTTACAATATCAAAAATATCATCAATATCAAACTCAAATTCTTCAGCTCTTTCTATAGCGGATTGAGCATATTTTTTCCCCATAGATGTTTTTATAATGAAAGAAACATTATTTGGCGTTAATCCATAATTTCTCCAATTTTCAATATATGGAATAATCTTCGATGCATTTTTTATGGTTAATAACAGATTTGTAATATGTGCTGAATTTAAATTCAATGACTTCCAATTTTCAATACTCGTAAATGTATAATCATAATCTCCAGTTTTTTGTCCAATATCATTAATAACATTTATAACTTCATTTGGATGTAAGCCAATTCGATTCGAATTATCAACACAATACTTCAAAAAATCGGTATCATTCACATTTTTCATTACTTCATACAAATCATATGACTCCAAACCTATTTCATTAGATTTTTTTATACATTCTTCATAAAAAGACTGTTCATTTACACTTTTCAGCAATTTCGCAATAAACCTTGAAGAAATATTTAGTTTTTCTGCATTTAGAATACATTTTTTTATAAACACTTTGCTATCGGCGTTTAACTCAAATATATTACTTAGCAAATTTGCAGAGAAAGCAATTTTTTCCTTATCATTGCTCTCTAAAAAAGACAAAACATAGTTTAAATCATCATCTTTCAGATTTCTACCAATTTCATACAACAACCATCTTTCATTAATATTCATATTACATAATTCACTAAAATGATATACATATGCCAAATAAGCCAACTGCTTTATATCTCTTTTGCCATATATCCTACAAAGCTCATCAATATATTTTTTACTCATAACAATCCCTACGCTTTCTCAATCACATATACAAATTATAAGTAATTTTTTCAATATTTGCAATATAAAAAACGGGGACGGTCCTTAAAATAGAGGATTTTTTATAAAAAATAGCGATATGCCTTGATATTATTGAAAAAATATGGGGACGGTCCTGGAAAGAAGAAAAGAGGGACGGTCCTGCTAGTTGATATGAACAAAGACCATCCCGATTTAAGTTTTTGTTTAAATATTGGCTTAAGCTCCCTTCTGGTGTGTTTTTTGGAAGGACCGTCCCGCTTTTTGGATTTAATTTTGAGCAAGGACCGTCCCCAAAATAAAAAAGCGGGACCGTCCCCTATTTAAATTTCGGTTTAAGTATTTGCTTAAGCTTACTCTGATGTGACTTTTGGAAGGACCGTCCCCCGTTTTGCGTTCTTGTTTTTTTGTTGATTATATTTTTATCCTCTTTTATTTTTTATTTTTATATGATATAATTTGACAAATTTTTACAAAAGGAGAAATCAAAATGACAAAAGATACTCATATTGCTGGAGGACTTGCAATTACAATGGCTTTGGCTATGCCTCAGGGTTTTAAAGAGCTTGCTGTATGCCTTACAGCTGCAACTATCGGAAGTGTAATTTCTGATATTGATATTACAACTTCAGAATCTAGGCGCGATTTAAATAAAATTCTTATTATTTCTGTAGTAGCAATTGTTGTATGTACAATTCTTGAGGTCGTTTTTAAACTTGGTATTGTATCATTACTGCAATCTGAAACTGATATAATGAGAATTTTATGTGGAATTGGATTTTTCTTATTTATATGTTGTTTTGGAATAAATACACCTCATAGATCATTTATGCATTCTGCAATTTGCGTTATAGCATTATCTGGTATTGTATGGCTTATTTTTCCAATTGCAACAATCCCTTTTGCAATAAGTATGCTGTCACATATATTTTTAGATTTTTTCAATACAAAAAAAGTACAGTTCTTTTATCCACTGAAGAAACCAAGAATTGCTTTTAAACTTTGCAGTTCAGATGGTAAAATAAACAAGTGGATATGTAAAATTGCTACTGTAGTTTTTATGGTTGAACTAATTATATTTATTGCATTACAAGTCGCAACAGTTGCTAAAAATATTTAAAAGGCAATATATTGTAATAATTAGTACAAAAAAATACATTGGTTTATTACCAATGTATTTTTAAATTTTCATTTTTTATTTTTTAATATACTTATTTTCTTTATTGCAGAATATATAATACACATAATTATACTTCCTAATGTATCGATTAAACAATCTGTAAACTGATTTGTTCTTCCTGCCACGAATGATTGATGATATTCGTCAGTTAATGAGTATATACAGCAAATTCCTACTGCTATTGCAATTTTTTTAAAGGTGTAATTTTTACCCCAAAATGAATTTAGTACAAATATTATTAGTAACGCTAAAATTGCGTATTCTGTTGCATGTGCACACTTTCTTAGTGGAAAATTTAATTTGTCTACTGTTTCGTTTATTTGTTTTTCGGTTGGTTTTGAATTTACTACACCAATATCTTCTGATATTTCTGATGTTTTTTGTACTGTCTTTTTTATTGTTTGTTTGCTTTTTCCATTTGATTCATATGTATCCATTGATGACATTATGAATATCATTATCATCCAGATTATTGTTAATGTTATATATATAACTTTTCTTTTCATATGTACTTCCTTTTCGTTTTTGTTTATTTTACTATATGAATGTGAAATAAACAATATGTTTTTTTATATTGCTTATTATTTATATTCGCCTCTTTTTCTTAAGTCATCTTTAAAATCATCGTCATCGTATTCAAAAGCTGACATTTTAAAATGCTTTAAGAATAAATCTAAATTTCTGCAAACATAATCAATAGCATCTTCAATGTCTTTTATATCTGAATGTTTAATTTTACCAGATTTTGCCAAGATTTTTGGATTTTCTTCTAAAGAATAAGATATTGAGTAATCCTTTCCAATTATTTTGAATTTTGGCTCTTTACTTGATTTATTTTTGATTTCAGTATTTTGTTCGGACAAAATAATAACATTTAGACCAGTTCTTTTTGGGGTTAGATTGGTCATTTCAAATAAAGACTCTGATTCATTTAAATCCTTTGTTATGTTTGTATAACTCATTGGTATTCACCTCCACTAATATTGATTATAGTATTATTGGTGGGAATTGTAAACTGAATAATATATTTGTTAACTTATCTTGGTGAATATTTATGTGTTCTTTCATATGTAGAGCTTAAATCTTTCATTATATTAGTTCTGCGGTATTTCTAAACAATGTATAAAAATATTTTTTATTTTTGACTTTATATAAAATAATTCCCTTGGTTTATTACTATCTAAAATAATATATTTTTAAAACTCTTTGCAAGCTACTTCATATACTTTAATGGTTTTATTACTATCTAAAATAACATATTTCTAAAACAGTTTTATTTGTTTATTTGATGGAAACTATGTTTTATTACTATCTAAAATAACATATTTCTAAAACTAAGATTATAATTGCTTTCTGTACTGCTTAGTTTTATTACTATCTAAAACCCTGAACTGTCTTGAGCTTGTTGAGAAAAAGTTTTATTACTATCTAAAATAACATATTTCTAAAACGCTCCATTGGTTGCAAATGCAAGAGAATTTGTTTTATTACTATCTAAAATAACATATTTCTAAAACAGCGAAGCGATGAAAAAAATTCTTGATATAGTTTTATTACTATCTAAAATAACATATTTCTAAAACTACCCAAAGGTCCAATAACTATTATGTAATGTTTTATTACTATCTAAAATAACATATTTCTAAAACCTTGCAGTTTTCCATATTCGATTGGTCTTTGTTTTATTACTATCTAAAATAACATATTTCTAAAACCTCAAATTGTTTCAAAAATTTTTTCGGTTATTGACTCCGTATGTTATTTTAGATTAAATGTCATATTATAAAATCGTTGAAATTTTCATCAATTTCAAGGATTTTTTCATACTTCAACTTTTCGTGTTGCTCTGATTCTATTAGTAATATGTTAATGCCATTATACAATGACATTTTATAAAATTCAATTATTTGTTCATTATTTAATATATTTTTCAAATTAGCTATTATTAAAATTTTTACCTCTGTAAATCTTGCTAAAATGCTTATCAATAGTTCCAATCTGTTTAATATATTTACATATTCTTCTGTATTTATTTTTATTCCAAACAATTTCACAATATCTGGGATTTCAATTTCATTTTTAATGGTAACTTCAAATGATAAGTCACATAATTTTTCTAACACAATTTCTTCTATATCATGTATATTTCTTTCTATTTTTGTACTTTCATCTAACATAAAACTTTCTGATATGCATTCACTTATTTTTGATGTAACTGCTTTGGTATTTATATTTAAATTATATAAGTCAGTTACAAAGAACACATTATCTTGGAATTTTAAAGTTTCATTTTCATTTGAAATTAGTTGAATTTCTAAAGTATTTTCTTTTGTACTTTGAAATATTTTTTCCATAATATTTTGGAATAGAATTTTATTACTAATTTGAATTATATTTACAGATTCATCATCAAATACAATTTCATTTTCAAACCCTTGAATTCTAATTTTCATAGTATAACCAACCTCTCTGTGTCATCTACAGTATTTATTGTTTTCTGCCCAACTATATATTCAATTCCACTAAATTGTTTTTCAGTAATTACCAAAATTTGTACTATTCCTTTCTTTGGTTTATATTTATTAATTCTACTTTTAATAGTATTTACCTCTGTTGAGTTAAGTGCTAGTTTTACATATACTGATTCTTGCATCATAAGAAATCCATCCTTAATAAGATTTCTTCTAAATTTATTATATGTTCTTCTATCACTTGGCTTTTCTGTTGGCAAATCAAAAAATAATATTATTCTCATAAATCTAAAACTCATAATTAAAAATTAATTTTTCACTTTCTTCTTTATTTTCCAAAAATTCTGCAATATTTGCAATAAAAATTGGAATTGCATTATTCAAAAATTGCTGTTTACCATTTATTGTTATTATTCTATTAGTTACATTTATAAGCTTATATTTAAATTCTTTGTTGAATTGGCATTCCTTATTATTAAATACAATTTCATCAATAAGAGGTCTAAATTGTTCCATTAGGTCACATGAAAAATTATATTGATTAAACTCGTTCTTATGTTGAATTCCAAGTGGAGTAATATATCCTTTATTTACAATTTCTCTATTAAAAATAGATAACAATATTGAATATCCATAATCTAATGCTTTATTTATATTATCATCATTATTTCTTTTAAAATCTAATCCAAATAGTAAATTAAAATATACCTTTGCTGAATGTCCTTCTCTATTTGTTTTATCAAAAAATTGTACATCTGCTTCATATTTCAGTAATTTTTCATATCCACTAATTTCTAGCTTTTTTAGTAACATTGCTTGATTGTGTATTTTATGTTTTATTAAATTTTGCCATGCTATCCCTTTTCTTTCATTTGTCCATTTGGATTGTTTTGCAATTTTCTTAGCTGTATTAAAAGATAGCCATTCTTATAACTTAATTTGCAATTTTTAGTTACTACAACTGTTCTCCAACCCATCTATTTTATACCTTCTTTCATACATTCCTGTTACTGATTTTTCTACAAATATCATATTTTTTAATTTGTTATATTCAAATTTTCTATCCTTTATTCTTCCTTCTCTATCACCCAATCCAATTTTCTTTAAGTTTCCCTCTTTTCCACTTAATAAATTTATTATTCCATTAATAGTATCTTTTTTATCTTTTAAACCTAGTTCATTAAATGTATTTTTTGACTCAATAATCTTCTTATAATTAGTTGCCAAAATTGGATATTCGATACGCATTTTTTCTGCTAATTTATCATAAACAAATTCAAATACATCACCATATTTATTTAAATATTCCTCTTTATCTGCTTGATCATTATTAATTGCATATATTAATTCATTCATATCTAATGATAAAATTAGTTGCTTGTTTGACTTTATTTCTGAATCACTTTTTAAAATCATTTTATTTCCGTTTTCATCTAAATACTCTTGATATTTCATTATTTTGCTTTTAAATATATTAACAAATACTTCATTTTTTTCTTTTGAGTATTCTTCTAAATATTGTTGTAGTGTAATTTTATTATTCTTTATATCAGATGCAATTTTAACTGGAATACCAATCATTCTATATTTTTCAATTTTCTTTTTATCCAAATATTTATAAATTGTGCAATATGCTTTAAACTCATTTGTATATCCTCCATATTTGCTTGTATCTAAGCCATTTTTTAAACTTATTGTAGGATTCTTTTTAGGACTACATATTGTTTGCTTATAAAAAGCTCCCGTCTGTTCCATCAACATTGTACTAATATAAAAATCTTTATATTCCATTACTTTTCTTAATTTTCCAGCATCAACATATTTAGATATAAATCCAACAATAATACCATTTTTATTTTTAGAAAAATTCTTGTCATTCATATAATCTTTCACATATTTACCATATTTAAATTCATTTATATTTTTCCATTCTTTGTTTAATATATTACCGGTAAGTGCCATAATATATGCATCTTGAGCATGGTGACAATCATTAACATTTCTATTTTTGTAGATTTTGTATTGGTTTCTAAAATTATGGGTTATATTTGATCTTAAAGAAAATACATTTGTATTTTTATAATTATTATTTAAAATATTAGTAACATACTTTGTTATTTGTCTTGTTTCAACTAACTGTCTTTTAACAAACTTTGATCTATCGTCATCATTTGTAAACATTTTAGTTTTTGTTAATCTATTAAATTTAGCTGGTGAAATAAGTCCGTTTTTTAGTAAATACTCCCACCAAGATCTCATATTTCTTTGTATTGAACTGTCAAGCAATAAATCATCTGCTTTTCTTTGATTTTCGTCTGCATATACTAATGCTTTATTGTCAATACTATCATCTTTAGTATATGAACGTGGAATTATATGATCAACCTGATACTCTGACAAACGATTAATTTCAATTGGTTTGCCACTATATAAGCTTTTTCCAAGTTGAATGAAATATAAATATAACCTTTCAGAAAACTCTTTATCATCTTTATGAGATTTTAGCTCCTTATATACTTCATCATTTTTCTTAATATTATCAATTTCATTATATATGTCTATTATTTTATTAAATCTTTTCTTTGTAATTTCACCTTTTTTTCCTTCGTTTCGAGCAAATTCAATAAATATATTTTGTGGCTCACATTTCATCACTTTCACAATTTCTTTTACAACTAGCATTGCTTGCCATATTGCTCTTTTGTTAGCAGGAGATGTTGGAATATTTTCAATATCTTTGTAATGAATTCCTTTTTCAGGTTTCGGCATTAAATCTTCAATTTGCTTTTTAAATCCAAATTCTTCTTTGTTTATAATCTGCATAAAGTTCATATTAGTATTTTCCAATTTTTCCATGATAGTTTCATTCTTATCATATGATTTTAGACCATTAATCAATTTTTTAGATAACCTAGACCAGCCAGCATAATTAAGTTTGCTTATTTTGTTTATTTGTTTATCAGATAAGTATTCAAAATTTTCCTTTAATTTCTTCTTTAAAATTGATTTATCTTCAAATATTGTTACCCAATATATCATTTTTTCGCAATCATCAATATTATTTTCAGTAATATCTCCAATTATATTTTTTAAATCAATATATGATTTCATATTCGAATTAAATACTTTACTTGATTCATCTGTAAATCCTGTTATATTATCAATTACTAATCCGTCTTGAGCTAATAATTTTTTTATATCATTTGCACTTACTTTAGTTTTTGTTAAAAATAATCTACAAAAAACCTTTTTCTTTGTATCTTTTGAAATTCCATTTTCGTCAAGTTTTATATTATTTAATTCATTTAATACACAATATTTTGAATATAATATTGATTGTTTTGGCATTACATCTTCATTAATTAAATATGTACATTTATTTGTCATTCTTCTAATAAATTTTTCAGCTGTAGCATCTTTATCAACAACATCGTCAAAATTCCATGGACGAATTTTTTCATTGCTCTTTCGTACAACCCAGGCATTGCAATTCTCTTCATTTTTTTCTAAAGGACCAACATAATATGGAATTCTAAATTCCAATAAATCTTTAATTTTAGTTTTATTTTCCCTTAAAGTTTTGTAATATTTCTCTTGGTTTTCTATAATTTTTAAAAGTTCATCCCTATGTAATTGATATGGTATAGCACCATTGTCAGTTACATTTAATTTTTTTAGGAAATCACCATTGTCCATTTTATCTATTATATACGTTTTATCGGTAGACTCTTTAACTTTATTAATATCATTTTTTATGTAGGAATATAATGCATCTCTATCACATTTTTTATTACTTTCGCCCTTATTTTTTCCATTATATGCAACATAGTTATTTTTCTTCTCATCATATATTTTAAACATTTCTTTATATTTATTCTTTGGTAAATATTTTCTATAAAATTCTTTAAGACATTTTAAATCATCAGCATAGTCATCATATTTTTTCATAAAAGCTTTTGAAATATATTTTTTATTTTCCTCATTAGCAGAATCATCATAATTCAATATTTCTTGTAATACAGACCAACTATAAATGCTTTTTAAAATTTCGTATATGCTTGACTCTTCATTAAGATTTTCGATAATAGAATCTTCATCAACTATTTCTGTCGAAAAATCTATTTTTCCATCATATTCAATATCAAAAATTGTACTTAATTCAAATTTGTAGCCAAATATTGCATTAACAATGTTTGTAATTACTTTTTTATCTTCCTTATCAAAGTCAAACATTTTTAGTAATTCCTGTTTTTTATTTTGTCGATTTATATTTTTATTTAATAAAATTGAGATAATATCTTCATTATCATTTATTAAAGAGATATCATATTTTTCCTTTAGAAAATCCGTTAGCTCTATTAAACTTTCATTTATCGAATTATTATCATTACTAAAGTTGCCCTCATGTAAAAAATTTCCTCTGTATTTTATAATATGGTGAATTGCCAAATATACTAATCTAAAATCTACTTTTTCAGTTGTTTCAATTAAATAATTACGTAAATGATATATCGTCGGAAATTTTTTATAATAATTCTCATCTGTAAAATTGCTATCTGAAAATAAATTATACTTTTTTCCATTCATTTCGTATTCAAAACCTTTTTCTTCTGGTACTAAATATGTATTTCTTAACATTGGAAAAAAGTTTTCATATTCCTTGTCCATATCATCTTTAAGAAGGCTTTGTAAAATATTAATTCTTTCTTTACGTCTATCTGCTCTTCTTCTAGCACTTCTAAAATTTCTTCTAGTTTCTGCTGTATGGGCCTCCTCAAAAATTCTTGCTCCCCACATATTCTTACTATCATGTTTAACTATATTATTATTTTCATCAGTTACGCACCAACCAACCGAACCTGTTCCTAGATCTAATCCAATATTGTAATTTTTTTCATTTTTCAATTGACAATTCCTCCTTTTATTGTTATTATAAATGTGCTATTAAAATTACTATCTAAAATAGCATATTGAGTTAAAATAAGTGTAAACTATAATGCCAAGTAATTGGTTTCACTTAGGTGAAGTTAGAGCTTTTCGAAGCTCTTTTATTTTTTTATGTTTTACTTATTAGTTAACTTCATACATTAAATACCAAAATATATAAAAAATCAATAATTACATATATTTTCAATTAGATTAAATCAGAAAATGTCGAATATTGCAATGATAATCATATTACAACATTCGACATTTTTCGACATTTAGTGTTTATTATTTAGATGCTCTCAGTTTTTCTTTTTCAGGACCGTCCCAAAAATTGAACAATTCAAATTGCTTAAATTTTTAGGTAAAACAAAAATAGAGCTGTAACAGCTCTATTTTTGCTATTTATTCTTAAAAAAAAATTTCCGATAAATCCTATATATAAACCTTTCTTTTTAATTTTTTTATTTATTGTAATTGGAGATTTTAAATAATAAAATTCATTAAGAAAAATTGGTTGTATTATACAACTTGATATGTATAAGATATTATCTTGTATTAGTATAGCATATTGTTTTTGAAAAGTTTGTCGTTTTTTGTCGAAAATATAAAAAAATTTATTTTATTTGTTTTTTTTTATTTTTTCGTTCTTTTGTTGCTTTTATATTTTTAGGACCGTCCCGCTTTATCTCTTACTCCCAAGCTTGTTTTAGCAGGACCGTCCCTCTTTTGTTAGAAAATTAAAACGGTTATCCAAACTATTGCAATAATTATTATTGCTTTTTTCCAGTTGGATAAATTGTTGTTTTTTAATATGAATAGAATTAGCATTACTGGGAATAAAAATATCCATAAAAGAATCTTTATAACAGGATTTTGTTTTTCTTTAACAATTTCAGAATCTTCTATGATATTACTTTTATCGTTTTGATTTATATTCTCATTGCTTTTATTTATCTCAATTTTTTCATTGTCTATTATCGTATTTATTTCATCATCGTTTTTGTTATTAATTTCATTCCATTGCTTTTTACTTATAAGAACTTCTCGTGGTTTACTTCCTCTGTATGGCGAGATTATGCCCTTTTCTTCCATTTGATCAATAATTCTACCGGCTCTTGCGTAACCCACTTTGGTTTTTCTTTGAATATTGGATATTGATACCTCTCCAGATTCAATAACATATTCTATTACTTCTTTTAATAAAGGATCTTCTTCATCATATGAATCTTCGATTGGTTTAATATTTATATTTTCTTTTATATCTAATAAATTGTTATTTATGTTATTATTATTTATCAAATCAGCATTTGCCAAATTGATAAAGTCTACAATTTTGTTTATCTCGTCATCTGAAACAGAAGTTGCTTGACATCTAATACATTTTTCACTCCACTTTTCTTTTAATAACATATCGCCATTTCCTAATAAATATTTAGCATCTGGTGAATTTATAGTTAATTGAGAATCAATTACTAAACTAGCTTTAAAGGCAATTCTTGTTAAAAAATTAGATTTGGCTCTACCAGATATAATTTTTGATTCTGGTTTTGTAGTTGCAACTATAAAGTGTATACCAACCTTTTCTGCATTACGTGTAATATTAAACATAAGCTCTTCAATTTCTGCTTTAAACTCGCTTTCACATAGCTCTTCGAATTCATCTATTATTACCACAATATCAGGCAATTTTTCTGTGATTTCTGTTCTTTGGTTATATTCATTAATATTACTGCAATTTTTTTTGACAATTACATTATATCTATTTTGCAAATCTGTCATAATCCATTTAAGTACGGCACATGCTTTCATAATATTGGTTACAGGTGGTATTAATAGATGTGGAATGTTCATAAAAAAATTTGATTCTGCTCCATTTTTAGTATCTATAATTATCAATTTAACTTCATTAGGATGCGCTTTATAAAGTATACTGCATATTATAGAAGATAATAACATAGTTTTACCAGACCCGGTTGATCCAGAAATTAAGATATTTGATGATTCTTTTAAATCTAATAATTTTATTTTTCCATTTGCTTCTTTTCCAATGGCAACTATTAAATTAGATTTATTTGATTCAAATTCATCAGAATCAAGCATTTCTCTAAGACATACATTCTGCCTTTCTTTATTTTTTACTTGTATACCCACAAGTGATTTTGATGGTATTTTTATAATATCTAGACTTTCTGCACCTAATAAATATGCTATATCATTTTTTAATTTTTCAATTGTTGATATTCTCGTTCCTTCTGCTAATTCAATTTCATATGTGGTAAATACTGGACCTATTGAGACATTTGTTATTTTTGCATTAACACCAAAGTTATATAGTCCCTTTTGTATAGTTGCTGCATTGTCGCTTATTTCATGAATATTGCTTTTATTTTTCTGTGGAGCATTTAAAAGTTCTATTGGTGGAATTTCATATATATTATTATTTGTAGTATTTTGTTGATTTTCTTTTTCTAAGACCATTTATGTTCCTCCTGATTAATATATTTAATTCTATTATAAAACTACATTACTATATCCATTTATAAAAAGTTTTAATAACTTCATCATTTCCCATCTCAATATATCTAAACAGTTCCTTTATCATTCCTTTATAAATTTTACATCTATAATTTTCATTAGTTCTAGAAAATATATTGTTTTCCTGAGCTAGATTTATTACTGGACATGTTCCGCAATATGGCATATATACACAGCTATGGCACTTAGTTAAACATTCTAAACAAGAAGAAACACAAACTGTTTTAGCTGAATCACTTGTTACTAAATCATTATATGTGTTTTCATAAACATTTCCAACTTTAAAACTGTCATTACCCATTTCAGCTAACATTCTGCCTTCATCACAAGTATAAATATTACCATCATAATAATATGCAAGCTGTCCAATTGCACCACCGCAAGGAGATCTTAACTCCATATAATTTACAGGTTCATTTGCTAATATTTTTTTAAGAAATATTGAGCTATGTCTTTCAGCTATTTCAATACCTTCGCGATTTTTTTCTAAAATATAACTTAATATATTTTTATAAAAACTTAAAAACTCCTCCGCCGTATAGCCAATGTTTTTCCAGTTGTTATCAGCTTTTCCTAATTGTGTCAATGGTCTTATGAATAAATCTTTTAAACCTAAATTGCAATATTCGTCAACAATTTCTCTATATTTATTTAAGCTATATTTAGTTGTTGTTTCAATTGCAGAAACAGGAATATTTCTTTTTTGTAGTAATTTAATTTTTTTAACAGTTTCAATATAAGAATCACCTTTTAAATATGGTCTATTTTTATTTTGTAATTCATGATTTCCATCAATTGAAGTACAAATAGAAACATTATTTTCACAGAAAAAATCAATCATTTCATCTGTCAATAATGTTAAATTAGAAACAATATTATACTCAATTATTTTACCGTTTGACACAGATTTAGAATAATTAATAATAAACTTAATAATATCAAAGTTTAATAGTGGCTCTCCACCTTGAAATTCAAAGCTTAAATTATTTGTTGGAGATTGAAGAGCAATATCTACTGCTCTTTTTGCGGTTTCTTCATCCATACATAATTTTTTATTTTGTGATAAATTGCCAGCTTGACAATAAACACAATTAAAATTGCAATTTTTCGTTACAACAAATATATGTAAACACGTTGGAGTAAATAAATATTCCTTTTGTCTTCTAACACCTTCATACGAATTTTGAGCAAAAATTTCATTACTATCACTATAAATAAATCTTTTATTAATTAGGTTTTTTTCAACATTTTCTGATAATGGTTGTTTTTTTATTAATTTATTAAATTCTTCATTACTTAAAAATTCAAATTTTCCTAAATCATTAGTAATTAAATAATTATTATCTCTTTTTTCAAAATTAAAATAATTTAATTTATACATTGTAATTTCTCCTATCTTACTGCATCAACTTTTATTTCTTTCATATTAATTGTTGAAAAGAAAAATCCTCCACAATATTGCTGTAATTTACACATTTTACACTCGGGTTTAAATCTAATTTTATAATCGCTTATGCTCTTTTGAGCTATACTAACAAGTCTTCTATCTACCTTACATAAAGGAAAATTATATAAATTTGTTGTAATTCCGCTTTTTATTAAAGTAATTGAAGCATCATATAAAATATCCTTTACCTCATCAAAATTAACCCAAACTTCCAACCTATTTTTAAATGCATTCCCACTCATTTCTAATGCCATAAAATTAACTAATTTAACATTCGAAAGCTCTTTTGATATAAATTTTGCCAAATCATTTAAATATTTATAATTTAATTTTAAAACAACAACTCTAATTTCAATATCAATATTATATTTTAGTAAATTTTTAATACCAGCAATTGCTTCATTAAAGCTATCATTAGCTCTTGTTATATTATCGTGCAAAGTTGGATTACTGGCATATATTGGAATTGCAATTTGAATGTTATCAGGAATATTTTTTACAAACTTATTAGTAAAATTAATATCAGAAAACACTCTACCATTAGACAATAATAAAAAATTAGTTTCAGGCAAACATTCTTTACACTGTTTTAAAACTTCAATTAAATCATACTTTAAAATTCCAGGTTCACCACCAGTAATACATATATGTTTAGTGTCATCTGGAATACATTGTATTTGTCTTTTAATTTTATTTATATCTGGTATATAATTATTATTTCTAACTTGATCAGAATCTGGACACATAATACAGTTTGAATTACATTGATTAGTAACTTGTATAAAATTATCATCAGAATCATCACGGTATAAAACCTTAATATATGTATTATCAATAAACTCAACAACATCATAATCAATTAAGGTTTCTACATTACTTATTTCGGTTGCATATGTAATATTATCTAAATTACATTTAGGAAACCAATTAATAAAAATATAACCCAAATATCCTGGTTCAAATAAGTTACTAAACTGACTATCTAATACTTGAATATAATTTAATTTATCATCTACATTTTTATTTTTTACAATACTACCAATAATATAATTATCAGTACTCCTAACTTGTATTTTTCCTTTTAAAATAAAAGGTCTATCGCTCATTAAAACATCTCCTATAAAAATAATTTGAAAATAAAAAAAATAGTAACACCAATACATATAAATGGTGCAAATGGCATATGTCTAACAATTACAACACTTTTTTGTCCCTTACTTGTTTTACTCCATCTTTTTATACTATCAATTTCCTCTTTAGTTAATCTTGAATCAGTTGTTTCTGTTGTTTGTTTAGGTAATCCCTTTACTCTTGAATTAAAAAACAGTAATACTGACTGTAATGATAAAATCATCCCTGGTTTTAATTTTTCAACTTCAATATTTTCATAATTATATTTTTCTGATACTTGTCTAAATAAAAATAGAATAATAATAACAAATAACATTTTTATATTGATTGAATGAAATTCAAAACCAAATATTATTGAATAGATAATATTTAAAATAATAGCAATAGCTAAAATTCTAATATAATATTTACGCTTGTTAACAGCTCTATATAAAAAAGTTATAAAAAGCATATTACATATAATTAATAGAGCTCCATTATATCTATAGAAATCAAAATAAAATTTTAAAATAATATTATTTATTAATAAAACTAAAAAATAAGCAACAAAATATTGTACTATAAAATCTTTCCAATTGCTTTTTATGAAACTACCTTTTTGTGAAAAATTACTAAATTTTTTATTATCCCTAATCCACAATATAATTGTTTCAATTACAACATAAATAAACGCCACTCCAAAAATTAAAATTAATAAATACATAGAAGGAAAAACATTATGCTCATTTACTTCATACATAGAAAAAGGTATCATATATGAAATTAAAGAAAATAATTTTGCATCTCCAGCCGCCCAAATTTTAAAATAAAAAAATGCAAAAGATAATATTAATGTTATAAAAACATTTATTACATGATTAATAATAAAACATCTTTCAATTTGGTTCCATAAACAGATATAAACAATACTACTTAATGTAAAAGCATATATAATAATTTTATTATATATTTTTTTACTTTTTATATCTGTAAAACTGCTACAAATACATAAAATGAAAACAATAAATGACTGAATATATATTAACATTTAATTTTTATTATTTTTCTCAAACCAATTAACGGCAATATTATTAATATTATAATTATTATCATCTGTTTGTATTTCATTTTTTTCTTCATTTTCTTTTTTTTCTGTATCAATACATGTTGAATATAATGCTCTTCCTAAAATAAGCTCTCTTATGTTTTTTGTTTGTTTCATTACATCAAATCTTATAGATTCATTAAATAATTCATTGTAAAGCGCTTTAACAAAAAGCTCTTTATTTGTTGTATGCTCTTTCAAAAATATTTTGGCAATTATTGTATCTGCATCGGCATAATCCAAAATAAAATAACCATCATCAATAAAATTATACAAGGCTTTTTTTATTATTGATAAATTATAAATTTTTTCATTTAAGTATAGTTCAATATAATTTTGCTCTTCATTAATATAAAAATTTTTATTATTCATAATTTGCTCCTTTATGGCATAGGTGTATCTTGTGGTATTTGTGGAATATCAAATGTTGGTATTGTTTCAGCTGGCTTTGTTGTAGTTACAGCAGAGCTTGCACTACTAGTACCAGTTGATGTTGAACCACTACTATGACTTGAATGAGTTACTGCACTGCTACTATGGCTTGAATGACTTGTTGTACTGCTACTGTGACTTGAATGGCTTTGATGACTTTCGTGACTATAATGACCTCCATAACTACCTGATGAATGAGATGAATGTGACCTATGTGAAGAATGTGATCTATGCGCAGCAAATACCTCATCTGCAAAAATCATACCCGCAATTAAAACTAAAGATCCCACTGTCAATATTTTTCCCCTACTAATATTTCCTTCCTCTTCATATAAAAAATCTGATATTTTTTTATTTATCTTAGGAAAAAATTTTCTATTTTCTTCTTCCATTTAAAATCCCCCTACTAATTATTTAGAATATTCATTATTTGTCCATGTACCAGTATATTCTTTTCCATTTTTTGTATATGTACCTGTTCCGTTAAATTTATTGTCTTTAAAAGTTCCTTCATATACATCTCCATTTTTAAATGTATATTTTCCCTCACCTTCCATTGAATCATTTTTGAAAGCTCCCTCATACACATCTCCATTTTTGAAAATATATTTTCCTGTACCATTTCGTTTATTGTCTTTAAAATCGCCTTCATACTCTTCCTTATTTGAAAAAGTCATTTTACCTTTTCCATTTAATTTATCTTCATACCAACTTCCATTATATGTAGTTCCATCATTCCATGTAAACTCACCAGTTCCAGATCTTTTATCTTCTCTAAATGCACCTAGATATTTTCCAGTAGAAAATGTAGGTGTTGATTGTATAACATTGTTAGAATTATCTTCCACAATTTGATTTTGAGTATTACTTTCAGTATTATTTTCTTGAACGACATTTTGTGCATTTGCTTCTTGTGTATTATTAATTTTTTTGTTTTCTTCTGTTGGAACATTTAACACAAAAACCATAAAAATAATAAAAACTGCAATGTTTTTTATTATTTTATATTGTTTGTTTTTTATTAAGTTATTGCTAACAGGTGGTATTATAAAAATACCCGCTATTATTAATAATATAGAAGAAGCTGGTATTTGACTAAAATATATTAAACCAGATAATATAAAAAATATACCAATTATATATGAAATAATCTTTAAAGTTAAATTTGTACATTTTTTTGCTTTACTATTTTGCTTTTGTTCATTAAAATTTTCCATAAAACCCACCTTGCTAATTATATATTTTTATTTAGAATACCAAAAAATGTCGAAAAATGCAATTGAAATCATATTGCATTTTTCGACATTTTTCGACATTTAAAATTGTTTAATAACTGGAATCATATAAATCTACTATAGTTTTAGCTAATGCTTTTGTATTGTTTTATATATCCGTTTTTTGCACTAATTACTTTAGGCCCACTTTATATTCTTCTATTGTTCTTTGATTTTCACTTTTTTTACTACTATTAAGGAGTAAATAGTTTTCGTCCACTTTGGTGGACAATTATGTTTTGGGATTTTAATGTGTGATAATTATGAATTGAATTTTTTACATTGTTGAATTCTTTCTGTTCACTTTAGTGGACAATTGTATTGTAATATATATTTGCTGTAAGAATTGCTTCATGTAATAAAATTTCGTCAGCTTGTAGTATTTTGACAACCAATCTATAAACTGAACTTTTATAATAACCGTTTCATATTTTTTAGGATCTATGCTTCCTTTTACTTATGTATTCTTCTTATTTTGATGTATCATTCATAATTTCATCTCTTATTTTTTTCTTTAACACTTCATCCTCCCTTATACTACCTATAGCCATATTGTAAAATACCTCTTTTTTTACTCCCAATATCCTACATACAATTGCATACAAGCCTTTATCAGACACTAATTTAAGAATCTCTTCATATTTTCTATTTTTAACACAAATATCATATTCATTAATAAATGTTTCTATTTTTTTCATCACTTTATTCATATTATTAGCAGAACATTTATTAATTTGCGATTTTATCGATTCAATATCATCAACTTTAATCTTTGGCTTTTCTAACATTCTTGAGTATATTGTATTTGTATAATTTTGTATAATTCCATTCTTAACATTCTTCTTTTCTAGCTCTTTGAAAATACTTTCTTTTACTTTATTCATAATTTCTTTTTCCTGATTTGTAGCAATTATTATCTTTTCAAGTATATCTTGTCTAATCAGCATATTTTCAATTTCATTATATTTCAATGTATATATATTATCTTTATTTAATACATTGATTTCCTCATGTTCTCTATAATCTTTATCAATAACTGCAATAGCCTTTCTACCAGATATTCTTAGATTATTTACGGTTTTACAAAATTTCATTGCATCTTCACATGAATTACATGGTATAATTTTATATTCATCAAATAATACCTCATAAAATTTATAATCTTTTGATTTTTGTGCATCTCCTTCTATAAACAAAATATTCTTTTTAGCGCCTACTATATTTGATACTACACTTACTGGAATATCTTCATATGATAGTATATATTCAGCATCCCAATTAACTTCATCATAATTTTTTAATAATACAAGTTGGCAATCTAATTTAGATTCAATAAAATCCATATTATGTGTGCAATATATAAATACCAAATCATTTCTCTTGTTTTCTATTAAATTAAATAAATCCTTTAATATAGCTCCATTTAAGTGTGTTTCTGGTTCGTCTATAAAAATGAATGCATTTTTTTCACAAAGCATGCAGTATGTAATTAATTGAAAAATAGACTTTTCCCCATCACTTCCATTTTCTATTGAATACATATGATTAATATCTTTATACAAATAAACTTTTCTGTCATTTATATCTATATACACATTTCTATTTAAATCTAAACTATTAAATATATCAGTTATTGTTTTCACTGTATTACCGACTCTTTTTCCTTTAATATCATTTTGCAGTATTTCTTCACTTTGAAGTTCTAAATAATCTCTATTTTTTAATAAATTTATTAAAAATATGTTAATTTTATCTATGTCATAAGATTCAAAAAATAAATTTCCTAATGTTTTCTCTCTATATTGACGATCTGTTATATTACCATTATCAGTATACTCTATACACCTATTTGAAGGAATATAATATGATGCGTCTACTAAGTATTCTTTCTTCAAGAATTGTAATAATTTTGTTTTTCCAACGCCATTTTTTCCAAACAATATGTATTTTTGATGCTCTTTACTGAACCAGCATAAAATATCGTCACATTTAATATTAGTTATATACTGTTTAAATTCCTTATACCCGTCAACAAAATTATAATAATCTTTATTAACTATTACATTACTTTTCAAATTTTTTTCTAGCAAATTATATTTTTTACATATGTAATTTTTATACACATCATTGTAATTTTCATATTGTTCCTGTAACAAATTCTTCTTTTCTTTTAAATATTTAAATAAATTTTTAAGTTGAATATCTAAATCACTAAAATCTTCATTTTTTATGAATGTACTATATTTTTTTTCAATACTTTTATTGTATTTATTTCTTTCAATTTCTTTTTCAAGTGAATCTCTTATTTCTTCTTCTTTTCCAATATTATTTGGTACTAACTCAATACATCTATCTATAACTGATATTAATTCCTCAATTGTTTCATGCATATTTATGACCTCCCTGATTTTTCTTTCTCACAGAAAATTTTTATAATCCTCATTTTCAATATTTTTTTATACTATTTTCATTTTCTTTTCTGTTGCATATACAACAAATTATATTATTTTATCCTAAATTTCATATTTTTCAGTTTCTGTAGTAAAATCATCGATTTGATTATATTTTTTACATCATTGACACATATACAATAAAATATTATTCATTTTCAAATCAAAAATGTCGAACTTTGCAATAATAATTATTGCAAAGTTCGACACATATATATTATTAAATTAATCCCTACTATACAAATCCCTTGTATAAACTTTATCCTTCACAGCCTTTAGCTCTTCTTCAATTCTATTAGCTAAAATTACATCTGATTTATCAGAAAATTCTTCGAGGTTGTTTATAACTTTGCAATCATTAAATTGCTTTGCTTTTAATGTCGGTTCGTATATTATAACATCAACACCTTCTAATTTTAATCTGTCTATTATTTCTTGAATTGCACTTGCTCTGAAGTTATCTGAACCGCTTTTCATTGTTAGTCTGTATACTCCAACTGTTTCTGGATTTTTACGCATTATCATTTCTGTTATGTGCTTTTTTCTTGTTCTGTTTGATCTAACTATAGCTCTTATTAAATTTTGTGGTACATTGTCATAATTTGCTAATAATTGTTTAGTGTCTTTTGGTAAACAATATCCGCCATAACCAAATGAAGGATTGTTGTAATGACTTCCAATTCGTGGATCTAGGCATACTCCTTCAATTATGTCTTTAGTATTTAAACCTTTAATCTCAGCATATGTATCTAATTCGTTGAAATATGCTACTCTTAGAGCTAAGTATGTATTTGCGAATAATTTAACTGCTTCCGCTTCTGTTGAATCCATAAATTTTACTTCGACATCATCTTTTAAACTTGCACTTTTTAGTAAGTTAGCAAATTCTTGTGCCCTTTCAGATTTTTCTCCTACTATAATTCTTGAAGGATATAGATTATCATATAAAGCCTTTCCTTCTCTTAAGAACTCAGGGCTGAACATTATATTGTCTATATTGTATTTTTGTTTGATTGCTTTTATAAAGCCAACTGGTATTGTTGATTTTACTACCATCGTTGTGTTTATATTCATGCTAATTACTTTTTGAATTATGTCCTCTACTGATGATGTATCAAAGTGATTCTTTTCATCGTCATAATTTGTTGGTGTGCTTATTATTATAAATTTTGCACCTTCAAATGCTTCTTTGTAATCTAATGTTGCTTTTAGATTTAAATCTTTAGTTTTAAAAAAATCTTCGATTTCTTTGTCTTTAATTGGACTTATTCTGTTATTTATTTTCTCTACTTTTTCTGGTATAACATCTAATGCTATAACCTCATTATTTTGACTTAGCAATGTGGCTAATGATAAGCCAACATATCCTGTTCCAGCTACTGCAATTTTCATTTTCTTATTATTCATTCCTCTCGATTTGCTCAATACACAATATTATAACATTAATGCTAAAATATGATGCTGTTATTTCATATTTTCCTACTAATTTTGTTTCAAGAGCAATATTATATCCATGACATCACTTACTATCGTAATTTACTTTTTTCAGAATTACACCCATTTGAACAATTCGAATCTATAAAAATACTTTCATCCATTATATCCCATAAAAGTTGCATTAGGATTGCTGATATATTTATAGAAAAATAATTAAATAATGAATCTGTTCCGTGCATTATACGGTTTCTTAAATTCATCTTATCTGTATCGAATAATGTTCTAATCAATTTGTATTGCTCTGGACAAGTTATTTCCTTAACATATTCTGTTCGTATTATGCTTCCTAAAGTTCTGACATAATTGCCTTTACCATATATGTTTTTTCCAGCAAGAAGCATTTCATGTTTTGGATTCTTTTCTATTGCTTTATATTTTACAAATATATCATATAACTCTTTCATGCAGTCAAATTCAGATGCAAAGATAATTTTATTTTCTCTAGGTTCAAAATAATTGATAATTTCTTGTTCATGACTATTAAGTTTAAATTTACCTTCAATTATTTTATCTATATATTTATGAACGAATTTCGACTGTACTTGTATCGTTAAAAATCGCTCTATTAAAGCATTCAAAAAATAAACCGTCCCAAAAGAGCTATTTTGACAAATTGGAATATTTAACTTTTCTGTAACAATTGTAGATAATGGTACAATTGCACCTCTATATTCTCTAAGTACATATTCATAGTCATATTGTTGATTGGTTGAATTTTTATTTGAATTTTTGAAGTTTAAAATGTTTGGATAATCAATGTTCATATAACTTCCCACATACTCATTTACAGCTCTCATATAAAGTCTATTATAGTCTATGCTAATCATTGGAATATCTATGCAATGTATTTTTATTGAATTTTTGATTATACTCTCATGATAATTTGAGTATATATTTCCCACACATAATATTAGCTCTTTTGAAAGTAAATCTCTTTTTTGAAACTCATCCATTTCTTTTTTACTTGAAAAATATCCAAATGGTATTGGAATTTCATTGCTTTTTTTATCAAATTCATACATCTCAAAGAAATCTGATAGTATCTTATTTTTTTCATTTTTTTGCTCTGGTTTCAGATGTGTTTTTTCTAGGATTTGTACCTTTTTATCTATATATGATTTTAATGGCGCTGAATTTTTTATGTCTATTCCTCTGCGTTGTAATAATCGCCATTGCTTTTTATATAGTAGTTCGTTGGACATTTATACCTCCTTGGTTTAGAAATTATTTAATATTCTTCCTATTTTCCTTAGTAAATTGCTTTTATAAATTTCATTAAAATCTGTAAATTGAAATTTAGTTATATACTGAAGATATGGATGATCTTTCATACCATTTTCATATGCATATGCACTTATATCTTTCAATATTCTATCAAATAATATATTTAGCCTTTCAAGTAATTTAATTAATTCACCTGCACATATTTTTATATTTTTCTTACCTAATTTAAATTCAATACTAAATAGGCTTAATGAACCACTACTTGAAGATTTATAAATAATTTCATGCATTTTATGTTCGTATTTATTTCTAACTAATTTTATTTTTTTTAGTATCTCATTATTTTTAACTAACATATCATCATAATGTTCTCTTAAATACTTTATTTCATTACTATATTCTAATAAACCATCATTTTCCTGTAATTTTAAAATATCATTTTTTACACTGTATGTATATGGAATTAGTCTCGGTATATTTTGTATAATATCTAATGTATCCTTTTTATATTCACTTACAGTTTGACAACCTATATTGGTCCCACATATTTTTATTAATTTTATATTTATTTCATTTAGAGTTTCAATATATCCTAATATCGGATTTACAATTTCAATATTCATAAAAGTACCTCTTCTTATTTCATTTATTCCCATCTATCATAGAATTTGGTGATAATTTGCAGTTTTATTTATAATATTTTATATTTAAAATTTGTTCAATTGACTAGCAATAGAACCTATAGCAGGTAACACTGCTATTACAACATCTATTGATTTGTTTCCTAGCCATTTTACTATCTCTTTCATCTTTGATTTTTGTTTGTCCATTTTGCAAGTTTCCAAGGAAGAAATATCTTCAATGAGCTTTTCTTTTTCTTTTTTTGAAATAATATCATCAGAAATCTCCCTTATCTCTTTTAAAGTATTATTTATTTCAGTATCTATTTTAATATTATTTTCTATAATATTTTGATTACATATAATATTTGGGGATAATGACTTACCTTCATTTTCTTCTATTTTATAAAATTCTAATTTTTTAATTAGCAACTTCAAATCTTCAATATAATTTATATTGCCACAATTATATATTGATTCAACAGCATAATTGGTTAATCCAACTTTTATTCCTTTAATGTTATTTCCAAATATAGCTATAATATTTTCTTGTTGTCTTTTAGCCTCCTCCATATTATTTGATTTTATTATTTCTTTACTTTCATATATATATTTATCAATATACGAAATTTTATCTAACTCTGTATTATCTTTCATATAATTCACTCCTTTTTATTATTCCTTATTTTTGTTCTTATATTATATAATATTTTCTTTATAAATGAATATTAATTTAACATTTTGCTCAATATTTTCTTATATTCATCTATGCAAATATATTTTTCTATGTCCTCACCTGATGAAACTAATTCAACAATTTTGTACGGCTTTAATCCTTTGCTTAACTTATTTATATCCTCATCAAAGTTTTCTTTTTTATAATAATCTTCAAGCTCTCCATTTTTCATTATGAATATCTTATTTTCATATAGCATTTCTATAAAATCAACCATTTTGTTTTTTAATTCGTTATCTAAATCTTTAAGTTTTACTTTTTCATATATTCTATTTCTAAAATTTGACCATACTACTTCTAAATCATTACTGTATTTTTGATTTAAAATGCTTTTTTCAACAACTTCTACCAATTTTTTCCAGTCTAAGCTATCAGTTGCATTTTTAACTTTTTTATTGCTTTTTAAGCTTTCTGGCATTTTGCTTTTTAAATCGTTTAATTTATTTATGTTTTCTTCATCAATTAGTGATGATAATTCCTTATATATTATATCATAATCAGCTATAATATAGTTTTCAATATGTAAATCATTTAATACCTTTCTATATATATCAAAGTATGATTTTCCTCCAACTTTTATAATTGATATATCTTTACTATTCAATATATTTTTTCCATATAAATGTTCTACAATTTTTGGAATCAATATATATTCTTCTCCCTCAACTAAAATAACTTTATCTGCAAAAAACATTTCTGCATTTTTATATATCAGCTCAATTTTTAATTTTTGTAGTTCCTTAAAATCATATTTTTCAATATATATTCTGCTTTTTTTAGTTCCATCTTTTCCTTTTTTAATAACATTTATATTCTCTATATCAACATCTTCAACAAACTCTTGTGCATGTGTCGTTACAATAACTTGATTTTTAAGTACGCCACTAATTTCCAAGAAATCTTTTAATATTCCTGATAACATTCTTTTAGCATGAGGATGTAAAAACAGCTCTGGTTCTTCTAATATAAGCAATGATGATTTATTAAATGTTTTGCAATAAAGCTTAAATAATTCTATTATAATTAGACTTTGCAATCCGCTTCCTTTATTTTCTAAGGGTGTTTCAACACCATCATTTATATATAATCTTATATTTTTATAATAATCTTCCTTTTTGTTTTCTAACATATTTATATCAACTTTTATATTCATTAAGCTTAAAGCTTGTGATAGTTGCTCATTTAGTTATTCTTTTAAATCAGTATATACCTCTCCTAATGTCAACTTTAATTGTTGTGCAGCGTTTTCAATATTTTGCATAGCTTCTTTATCATAACACTCATTCCATTTTTTTTGTAATAATTTACCGTACCATGACCATTTACTGATTTTTAAAGTTGTTTCAGGTGACCTAAACGCCGGTACAAGTAGACTTGTAATAAATGTTGATTTTACGTTTTGATTAACATATACCATTCTATAATAGTTATTATGTGATAATCCGCTTATTTTCTTTTCCTTAATTATAATATTCAATAAATTTGTATCTGTATCTTTGTTATAATATTTGTATAACCATATTTTTTCGGTATTATTTAATAAATTAATTAAATCATCCCTTTTTTTCCAATATAATATATTTTCTTCACTATTTTTCCTTCCACTTAATTTTCCCTCGTGTCTTTCCTTTAATTCATCATCATCTTTAATTATCCATTCACTATTCCAATTTTGATTTTCTTCACAAAAAAATTCATTTATTTTAATTAGTCCTACACTTTTTTTACATTATTTAAATATTCAAAATCCAAGTTTTCCAATTCTTCTATTTCAGTAACAATCATAAATTCACGTTTAATCGCATCTGTGTCATTTGTATAAAAAATTTTATCTTCATAATCTGATGTACTATATTTGTCAGATAATACTTCATTTAAAGCTGATACTATATTGCTTTTTCCTGCATTATTTTTCCCAACTAAAACATTAATTCCTTTACTAAATTCAAATGTTTCATTTTTTATACTTTTATAATTATCTATTATTAGTTTCTTAATATACATTTAATCAACTCCTTCTATAAATGATATATTTACTTTAGCACTATTTTTTTGAAAAATTTGTCATAATTTGTCGAAAAAAATAAAAAACATGGATTTTTTATTTCCATGTTTTTACTGAATATTCTTGATATTAAATTTTTTATCCCTTGTATAAACTTTATCCCTCACAACCTTCAATCTCAGCATATGTATCTAACTCGTTGAAATATGCTACTCTTAGAGCTAAGTATGTATTTGCGAATAATTTAACATTTTTTCAGCTGTTATTCTTTTAATCTCAAACTCTTAGTAAACTTTGTTCTTTTCTTACAATTTTTGTCAAACAAGTAAATTATCTTATAGCAACTTTTTAGGAATCTAAGCAGATTAGAAAAATAGTAACAATATGAAAATTTATATTGTTACTACATTTTATCAATATTCAATCCAATCTTTAGCTTTTTAATAAGAGCGCCTAAAATTATTGGATTTTTACTATCTTCTTAATTCTTCTCGTAAATTTGTTTATTATCGGATCTAATATTTTAATTTTTAATTCTTTAAACTCTTCCGTTTTGTAATATACTAATAAATTAACTAAATTCGGAATTATGCAAACAACAACTGCTTTTAATATTAATCCAAGAATTCCATCAATTGTAATTAATCGCGATATTAATAAAGTTATACATGTACTCAAAGTAAATACTATTGCATAAATTCCATATTTTTTAAAATATTTACTAACAGGTGTTTTAAACTCATATTTATGAATTAGATATGGATCAATCCATGAATATGATACAAGCTGTGCTATTGCAGTTGCCATAAATATTCCTTCAACTCCAAACAATTTACAAAGCAATATTGAAAGTACAATGTTAGTAATTGCTCCTATATATGGAGTGGATTTTGCTTTTTTAAATAGTCCCAATGTTGTTCTGTATGTATATCCAGGATTTCTTAATCCTTCAACAAAGAAACTTACTGCTAATGAAATAGAAACTGCTATTCCTAAAATATAATTTTGTCCTAACCATAATTCTATAAATGGATTTAACAGTACGATAAATGCAATAGCACAAAAAGAATATACTATGTAATTAACAAATGTAATTTGATAAAATACCTTTTCTTTCTGCTTTGGCTCTCCGACAGCATTTAAATTTCCAACACTTGCTGTAACACCATTTAACGCTGAAAAAATGATTGTTTTAATTGAATTTATTATTAATGTATAATTTGAGCATATTCCGACTGTACTAACATTTACAAGTGATGAAATTAGAATGTTGTCCGTTCCGTTCATAATAACCCCGCCAAATTTATATATTACTAGTGATTTAACATTCTCGAAGATATTTTTACTTTCAATTTTGCTCAGCTGTTTTACATCTTTTTCTTTTAAATATGGATACATTTTATCGGCTTTTATTGCAATTATAATGTTTTCAATAAAAGTTCCTAGTATTTGTATGATAAGATATACTATGAAATTTTTTGTCAACATTAAAAATATAATTTCTAATACACTCTTAGTCAAATAAAATATGCTATCTATATTATCAATAATACTTTGCTTTTGATGTGCATATATTATTGATTTTTTATATGTAAAAAAATATGATGATGCTGTATTAAATAAAAATAATAAATATATAACAATAAGATTTTCTTTTATATTAGGCGCATCTTTTATTATGATATTCATAAATGGTATTATACATAAGCCTAATATAAATATAATTATTCCAATCATATTATATGATTTTTGATATAATTTCATTAAACTCTTTATTTTTTCTTTATCATTTTCAGCAACTGGTTTATACATATTAAAAATAATAGCTGTTCCTATCCCCAATTCCGCAAATGATAATATTGTTAGAACATTTGTAAATAAACCATTTACACCTAAATATTCTGTATTCAATGTTTTTATAAATACTGTTCTTACAATAAATGCCATAATTTTATTCACTAATTGAACAATAGCACCAGTTTTTACATTTCTAATTGTATTCTTTGTTCTCGATTCACTCATATTAATCCTCATTATCCTCAATTATTTTATATATTCTTTCTAATTTACTACAAACTTCATTTTCTTTTTCAGACACATTGATTTTCTCTCCATATTCCTGATAAAAATATTTTAATTTTTCTTTAAAAGTTATTGGTATTACATTACATTCATTTAAACTAGCTAAAATTAAAGCATGCATTCTAGCTGAAATTACAACATTAGCTCTTTCCGTTAGTTTTACATAACTTTCTAAATTTGAATATTCTACAAATAAGACATTTATTTTTTTCAAATTTTCTTTAACATATAAATATAACTCCTTCGAAAATACTTCATCGTTATATACACTACTTGTTATAATAATCTCTTCATTTTCATATATATTTTTCGTAATCAGATTCAACAAATACTCTTTATATTTTTCTTTACTGCATATATTTAGATTTTTCTTTATTTGTTCGTTATATCCAATTGGAACACATATCACAGCATTCTTTTTCATATTACCGTCTGTACTTATTTTACATATACTTTTTAGTCCAAATACTACATCTGGAATATATGTCGTTTTTATATTATATTCTTTTTGACATATTTGACTTGTATAATGATCTCTTACAAAAATTTCTTTACATGACTCCAATGATTTTTTATTTCTTCTTAGCATATATTTAGGCATATTAATATCACCACTCACACCAAGTATAATAACTGGAATATTTCTCTTCTTAAGCAATTTTGTCCATATATATAGAGATGAGTTAAATCCTTTATGCCCTCCTAACAGCTCGCCTCCACCTATTATAACATATTCATAATCAAAGTTTTTCATTTTTCTATTAATTGATTTTCTATTAAATATGTCAATCAATACTCTAGATTTCATAATAACTTTTTTTAGTATTTTATATAAAATTTTATTTTTTATAGGAATGACAACCTCTTCCGACCAGAATGGGAAAAAATCCACAAAATATCCTTTCTTTTTAAAGAATTCGGTTATTGTTTTATTAATTGCAATATCCCCGTAAGTTTTTTGTTTGTCCTTGATTAATCACTAAAATTTTTGTCGACATAAATACATTCTCCTTTTCTGCTATCAAACCTGTTTATTATCAATAATTTTAGCTAAATTATCATAATAATTATTTTGATTAAAATTTCTATTTTTCATAATTGTATCATATGCATTGTTACTTATTTTTTCTCTTTTTTTCTTATTATTATACAAATCCTTCATAGCACAGTATAAGTTTTCAACTAAATCTTGTTTTTTTTCTATTATAATTGAACACTCATAATTAAGAGGTTCAATTAATCCCCCAGATTTCGTCGCAATTATTGCTTTTCTCATTGCCATTGCTTCCAATGCCACAACCCCAAAGGGCTCTTCCCATTTTGAAGGAATAACAACAATATCTGAATCTTTTAAATACATTGGTATGTCATTTGGAGCTACAAAACCTGTAACAATTATTTTTTGTGTAATTATATTTTTTTCTATATTTTTAATATATATATTCTTCTTTTTCCCAAAATTTCCTACAATAATTAACTTAATATTTTCATATTCCTCTTCTAATTTATTAAACGCTTTAACGAGCTCCAAAACTCCTTTCTCTTCCATAATTCGTCCTGTATATATAAATACCACATCATCTCTTTTTATATTGTATTTTTCTCTTATCTTATTTTTTTCTGTTTTATAATCAGAAAAGACCTCTAAATCAACACAATTATATAATACTTCCGTTTTATGATTATGACTTATGCTCTCAAATCTCTTCTTTATGTATTCACTAACTACAATTATTTTTTGGGCATATTCTGATATATACTTGCACAACCACTTTGGTCTTGCAGAATCCAATATATCATTATGTAAGTGAAAGAAAATATTCGCTTTTTCTTTATATAATTCATTTATTTTATAAAAAAGAAACATATTGTTTTCAACCAATATACAATCATATTTGATTTTACTTTTTTTTATTTTTTTATATGCTCTTAAATTATATACTGTTTCCCCTTTTTTATCTTTTAAAAAAAAGTTAATTATTTTGTTATATATTTTACATAATATCTTAAGAATATAATTGTCTTTTATTGTAATTATATTTGTATATTTAAAATTTACATTATTATAATTTTTATCATATAATGTATATAAATCAATATCATAAAAATGTTTTTGTTCATTTCCCTTTATAATATCTGTTATCAGTACTTCAACTGCTCCACCGTTTTACCGCCGGTACTGGCAATATTCCTGGTGTTATAATTGCCATTTTCATATTACCTTACCTTCTTTCATTTTCTTTTTATTGCTAAATTTCAAGTATGACAAGTCTTCCCTTTTTATATAGGTTATACAGCCAATTGTTAAAAATATTAATATCCAATTAAATGAATTATTTAACGAATGTGATGTAACCAAGTTAATAAACTGGAACAACATATAAATATATGTATATACAGTATTTCCTGAACATTCCCAATACCCATTAACAAAAATTGCTAATCCTATTATTCCTGTCTCAATATAGATTTTTATTAAATCCATTTCCATACTTCTACCGATAAATACTGTAGAACTACCTAATCCAAAACTTCTAAAATCATTATTATTTATGTAATTCAAAAGCACACTTCTTCCCATAGTAAAACTTCTTTGACTTTCACCAATTATTTTATAAAACAATTCAGACGATGATGGCGATAAAAAAACATAGTATACTAATGGTAAAACAATAAATCCTATCTTACATAAAAGTTTTACATTTTTATTCACGTTTTTATTCACATTGATTATTTTCGGCAAAATAAAAAAAATTATTGCAAAAAAAACAGATAAACGCTTAAATGTGAATATTGCAAATAAAAAGCTAAGAGCTGTAATTATTTTGTTTTTTCTATAATACATGAAGAAAGCACACATCGCAATTGCAGTTCCACATGCAAAATTAGATTCAAATGGAGAATATGACTTACTAAAGTTCATACTCATAATATTTACAATAGAAAAATTACTTGTTCCTATTTCAATAACATATCCCATAATTGAAAATATTAATGTCCATTTCATAGCGCAGTATATATCTTCAAACTTCCAAGTATTCATAACAAAAAAAACATATACTATTGGCAATATCAACTTAAAAACTTCTTCAAGTACACAGCTATTAAAATTATTTGTTCGTATTATACATATACAAGATATAAAAAATAATGCAATTCCCACAAACAATATATTTTTAATTTCCTTCGTAAATACTTTCATCTTTTTATTTTTGATAAATTGCATAATGTTAAGAAATATTGCCAATAATATTACTATGTATTTTAAATTAATCCAAATATTTGATTCAACTCCTTTAGCAATAAAAATTGCATCTGTAAAGCTTCTTAATGCAAACATCATTACGAATAAAAAAATATTTAAAGTTCTCCATCTATCTTTTTTTTCTTTTATTATTTCTGTATGCATAAATTATATCTTCTTCTCCTTTCTTAAAATTTTTTTATTATACTTTTAAAATAAAACAAACAGGTAATAAAAAAACATTGTTTCGTTTTTACAAGGAAATATATGAATTTTCTTCCTAGATCCATTTCATTAACTATTTTTCTTTTAATGTAAAGATCTTTATTGCATATTTTTGTTTTATTTTTTATTAACTTATACTTTTCAAAAAAAGAACTTTCTTTATTTCTCATTATATTTGAAAAAGTTAATGTATACATTCTAAATCTATTCAGTCCTAATCTTTTTTCTATATCTTCTGTCATTCCAATATCATTTAACCTTTTAATTAATTCCCTTTGAACTTTTTCATTAGTTTCATCAAAATCATACTTATATTTTGTTGTTGCAGAGTTAATATGTCTAATATAATTATATAAGCATTTATTAATCATCACTATAGTACTTGCATCCGATATACAATCTATTAAATATAGTAAATCTTCTGCTATTGGGATATCTTTTATAAATTTGTTCTTCTTAGCAATATCTGACTTTATAACTGCTCTCCATACAGCCCCCATAATACTATTACTTTCTGTTTTCAACTTTGAAATCATATGTGGTAGTAATTTATTATTTATTTCTTCATCTCTAAACTCTTTAATTACTTCATTCCATGGAAAATAGACTTTTTTCTTATAATCATTAACAACTTCATAATAACTAAACATCTCAATATCACAATTATATTTGATTATGTGTTTCATCACTTCCATATATATATTAGGCTCTATATAATCATCCGCATCAATAAAAGAAATATAATCGCCTTTTGCATTCATAACTCCAATATTTCTAGAATCCGAAACACCACTATTCTCTTTTTCTATAACAACTATTCTATTATCCATTTTTTTATAACTTTCTAGTATTTCATTTGTCTTATCTGTACTTCCGTCATTTACAATTATTATTTCAATATCTTTATAATTTTGACTTAATATGCTGTCTATACATCTTTTAATATACTTTTCACAATTATATACTGGAATAATAATACTTATTTTTTTATTCATATTTTCACCAACTTTACATATTTATATAAAAATCACTTACCTATATTTTTCTTTAAATACTCTAAGCTATTTTCCTTTTCTAAATTAATTAATTTATAAACATTATCATAATTTATGTTATTTTTTATTTTGTCAAATAACCTATGGTAATTATCTCTTGTTATTATTCTTTCATTAATTTCAAATTGCTTTAATAATGAATTGACTTTTTTTATTCTACTTGGATTAGTTAAATAACAGTAAAAATTTTTTCTACTTTTTATTGAAAAGACTGCCCCATGAAATGTACCCGTAAATACAATTTGCGCATTTCTAAACATTTCAACCCATTCAAATGGATTTATATCAACAAATGTTTCTGTAAACCATTTCTTGTATTCGCCAGCCCCAAATATTTTATATTCATTTTTATTTGCATATTCTATTATTTCATTTTTTATACTATCTGGTAAATTATCACAATAATACATCAAAATATACTTTTGAGATTTTATATAGCCTACAAACTTACTACTATATTCTGGGAATTCATATAATAATGTAGGATCTAAAACTCTTGTACATTCTTTTCCCAATACATTTTTTATTAGCTCTTCTGCATTATCATCTCTTGCTGAAAGTCCCGTGAAATTTTTCATTCCTTCTTTCACATATTCTGGTATTCCATCTCTTACATTTGAGCTTCCAGTACTTGGTGCATATGCAATTAGTTTAGAAACTTTTACACCATATCCAAATTTCATTGGATGTTTTGCTATATCTTCATAATGCCATACCTCATCGCTACCTACAATAATTGCATCTAATCTAAGATTATTTAATTCTTCAGTGTTTCTTATTCTTTTTGTTAAATTATAATACTCTTTCTGCGTTTTCTTAAATATTTTAGGTAATTTAATTTTTTGAATGTATGACTTTATTGAATCTTTATTTGGATTGTATCTGAACCATCCTAATGTATTTTTTATTGCATGCTTTTTATTTACAAAATCTATCATATAAACTTCATCGTTTGGATATAAACTTTTTACTGCTTCTTGCAAAGCATATCCCTGTAAAAAAGCTCCATAATTGTGAATATAATGGTGTGTTAATATACCAATTTTTTTCATTATTATTGTTCTCCCATCTTTTCATATATTTCTTGTAATTTTTTTGCTTCTACTTCAATTGAGTATCCTGCATCTATAATTTCTTGTTCAGCATTCTTTCTCTCATATTCCTTATAATTTAATATAGTATCAGCCCACTTTTCGAGCGAATCCTTTTTCAAATCTAAAAATTCAACATTATCAGTTACTTTTACTTCATCTGTAATTGTATTACTAAAAATACATTTTAATCCAGCTGTTTGTGCTTCAATTCCCACTACTGGTAATCCTTCAAATAATGAGGGTAATAAAAATAAATCCATTGCTTGGTACATTTCATTTACATTGCTTACATTTCCTAAAAACATTACAGATTTTTTAATTTGTAACTCTCTAGCCCTTTGTTTCATTGCTTCTAATAATTCACCATCACCTAACAACATTAGAACTGCATTAGGCTCTTTTTGAAGAATTACTTTAAACAAATCTAATGTAAATGTGTGATTTTTTTGTTTCATGAATCTTGCTACATTACCAATGACAAATTTATTTTCTAAATTATATTTTTTTCTTAATTCTGTTCTTTTTTCGCTGTTATATACAAATTTTTGAGTTTCTATAGCATTATGAATTACTCTATAATTTCCTGATGAAATTATTTTGTTTCCAAAATAATATTTAATAGCTTCTGTTCCACAACCCCAGTAATTATTTGATACTTTTTTTAATTGAGTCTTGTATACTAGTTTTAACGGTAGTTTTAAATTAAAATCTATCTTTGTACCATGAACATGCGTTATTCTATTTTTTATTCCATTTTTTTTAGCTGCTAATTGTGCTTGTAATGAAAAAGCTCCATTATGTGAATGAACAACCTTTATTTCTGGATTACTATCTAATAAATCTTTTACCATTTTCTGATATTTAAACCACTTCACAGGATTAAGTCCTGGCGATAAAAATATTCTTCCTCCTAAAGATTTTATTTCTTCATCATACGCACCTTTTTTTGATTTATTTGCTAAAAAGTCAAATTGCACTTTTGTTCTATCAATATGCCTATAATAATTCATAATCATAGTTTCTATTCCTGCTCTATCCATATTACTAACTGAATGTAAAACTCTTATCATTATTTTATCATTCCTCTCATTTTCTTTAAGTTTTTTTGCATTTTATTTGGAATAATCGATTTAATTATCTTTTTTCCTGTTAATTTTACTTTTAAATTTTCTTTTATATATTGTTCTGGATTTTTTTCATAAATTCCAAGATAAATTTTCTGTCTTTCATTTGAATATTTTGATGGTCGAATTAAATTTTTATTATGATTTGCTGCTTTTTCTAAATCAGTCTGAATATATTCAATTTTGTCAGTAATTTTTTCAAATATTTGTTCACCTTTTTTATCATTAATCAAAATTAAAGAATTTCCCTCTTCTCTATAAAAACTTGGATGTATTCCACTAATTCCCCAATAATCTGCTAAAGTAATATTAGAAACTCTATTATAAGTTGTATAGTGACATTGATAGCAATTTAATCTATATATTGTACTTTCCAAAAAATTGCTATAATATGGATCAAAATCAGGATTTATATACCTAATTTTTCCATCTTCTGTTTCAACTTTACTAAAAAGTCCCCAACCATTTTTTTCTTTAGATCTAAAATTATATTTAACAACTCTTGAATTAAATTTTTTTGATAAATATTCAATATATGTATGAAATAGCTTTTGACTTGGTACTCCATGACATACTAAATCACAAGTTATTAAATTATCATATTCTTTAATTAAAAAACTATTTAATCCTGCTATTTGGCAAGGTGTACCAGTGAAAAATACTATTCTACCTTCTTTTAATAATGTTTCTGTTTCTTTATATGTTTCGCCTATATTAGACTGAACATATTTTGAACTTCTTAAAGGCTCTAGCTCTTTTCGATTTTCTGCTTTTATATGATTAACATTTAATTCATCATCATATGCAGCACCAAAAACTACCCCATCATTTTCAAAGACATAATCAGCTATAACTGAAAAAATTCCTCCTGATGAACTTTTTGATAATTCTTCATTATTTTTACTTCTCATTGCAAATGCTTTTGGATATTCATTATCAATTTCTTTATTTTTTTTCAACTGAGGACAAACTTTACTACATAAACCACAATTAATACATCGTTCATTATTTATTTGTGGATATAAAAAACCTTCTTCATCTTCTACCATTGAAATAGCTTGTTTGGGGCATTTTTGCACACAGCTACCACAACCACAACATTCATTTTTCTTTACAATTTCTATTGTATCCATAAACTTTCTATGCTCTCCTTTATTTTTAGTCAAAACATCTTACTTTTTGTATAACTTTTCAGTCTTACACACAACCTCATCCCAATTATACTTTTCCAATATATAATCAGAAATTTCTTGCTCATTTTTTCTATTTAAACCATCTAAACATAAATTTAATTTTTTTACTAAATCATTCAGATTGCTCTTTCTAAAAGTCATTCCATATTTTCCACATACCTGTGTATTTTCTTCTATATCACTTACTAAACAGTTTTTACCATAACTCATTGCTTCTAATAGACTAATTGGCATTCCTTCTACATCACTTGGTAAACAATACAAATATGTATTACTAAATAGTTCTTGTAGCTCTTCACCCTGAACAAATCCTGTCATTATTATTCTTGAATCCTCTGATGCCTTTTGCTTTATTTCATTATAAAAATCATTTGTATGACTTGCTCCTCCTGCTATAACTAGCTTTTTACTTGTATTTATTTTTTTGAATGCATCTATTAACAAGTCTAACCTTTTTTCTGGCACGATTCTTGCTAAGTATAATATATAATCATCTTTTTTTAGATTATACTTTTCTTTTATTATGTCTGGTTCTTTTATTATTGGTTTATTTACGCCATTTTCTATGAAATTAGTTTCTCTGTTGTATGTTTTTTTGAAATATTCTTGTACGCCTTTTGATAAAACTATTATTTCATCAGCATATTTTGCAGCCATCTTTTCTCCAAATTTTATATACTTTGTTGCAAATCCTCCCCATTTAGATCTTTGCCAGTCTAATCCATGTATTGTTACAACTGTTCTTTTTCCAAATAAGTGTGGTATCCATAACATCGCACAACTGCCTTCTGCATGATAGTGAATACAGTCATATTTACCAAATAGAACCCTTATACTTGCAAAAAAGGAATAAATTAATGCATCTAATACTTTTTTATTTATTGTAAATACTGTTTTAATATTTACTCCTTTGTATTCTTTTATCTTTTTTGTTTTTATGTTTTTATCTGATACATTATTTCCTTTTCGGTTATATACATCTACTGTATGACCTTTTTGTACTAATCTTGTTGATAGCTCTTCAACTACTATTTCAACTCCACCTTCTCTCGATGGAATTCGCTTATGCCCTAACATTGCTATTTTCATTTACTTTATTCCCCTTTTATTTCGCTCCTTTACTTTGAAACACTGATACCATAGTCCAAATCAATATCTTAAAATCGAACCACAACCCCTTATGTTTATTATAAAATCTATCTAATCTACATCTATTTTCAAATCCCACATTTGATCTTCCTCTAGCTTGCCATACTCCTCCTAGAGCTGGTTTACATGCTATTATATCTTTATAATATTCTCCCATATCTTCTTTTTCTCTTGGTAAATATGGGCGTGGACCTATAAGTGACATATCTCCTTTTAATAAATTAATAAATTGTCCGAAATTCATCTAAACTCGTTTTTCGCAATATTTTTCCAATTCTTGTAACTCTGGGGTCATGTTCTAATTTCTTATTTTTCTTATATTCCGCTCTAATCTTTGGATCTTCTTTCATCAATTTTTTTAATACTTCTTCTGCATTGCAGACCATACTTCTTATTTTATATATTTCAATCTCTTTCCCGTCTTTTCCAATTCTCTTCTGCTTAAACAAAATAGGTGCACGGTCCCCTTGTTTTAAATATGCTATTTTTACAACTGCCATTATGGGCAATAATAGCATATTTCCTACTAACCCTGCACATATATCTACTGTTCTTTTTATAAATTTATATGTTACTAATTTTGTGTTATATTTCACAATTTGTAAAGCTCTATATAATTTAGAAACTTTCTTCATTGATTTTATTTCACTTTTTATTACAGATTTAGATATAGTCTGTCTATCTTCTGCTTCTGCTATTTGTGCCATTACTTTTTCCATAAAACATCCCCCATTTTTTGTTTTACATCCTTTGAATATTGCTCTGTACAATACTTTTTTCTTAGGTTTAAACTTTGTGCATATTAGAGAATGGCTTGCTTTTCTAATTATGCTTTTATTATGTTAATTTTCTCGTTGCAATGTCGACTTCTATTAAACTATATTTTTGTGTATTTGTCAATATTTACCGGCGTTTTTGTTTATTTGATTTTTTTCGACATTTTTCTACAATATATTTTATTATGTAGTGTTAAATTTTGTGATTATTTTTATTGACTACTTCAATATTTTATGTTACTATTATTTATACAGTGTAATTATCCACTGTAACAAAAAAAGGAGGTATAATAATGGAATTTTACGCAATTTCGGCAAACAAAGGTCTCCATCGGTACTTTAAAGGTCTAGTGTTGACTTTTTCTGACATCATGGAATGGTATCTGAGGCTGGAGGAAATCGATAATGGGAAGGTCGTTTCATCTTTTGACTTTTTCGTCGACACAAAAGATGAACTTCTTTATATTATCGAAAAGGTCTATCCGCAGTATATGGAATATCCGCTTTTTGTGGATATGTATTTATACTATGGATACAAAAATTTGTTAATTTTTAGAGAGCGTATTTCCGATTCTACTGAACCATCTTCCGAGGTTGATGACAATGATAGTGATGAGAAGTCCTCATCTGATTGTTTTGACCTCACCAGTGATGGTGTGCCATTTTTAGGGGATATTTAATCCTTTGTAATGGTATTATTCCTTTATTGGCGGGCATTGATTTATTCAGTGCCCGTTTCTTTTATTGTTTTTATGGATAATTTTATGACTATGTATATTTTTGTATTTTATATAAGTTTGTCTTTTTGCAAATTACTTTAATTATATTAATATGCTGGTTATTCTGTAATATTTCTAAAATTTTATTTAATGTATTATTATATAAAAAACTGGAACGAAATAACTACTAATTTATTTCGTTCCAGCTTTTATTTTACAAATTTTCTTCGTACTTTTCGTTTGCAGATTTTCTTTCAAAAATTATAATTAATGCTATTCCTAAAACAGCTAATATAATTCCTCCTATAAATACGTATTGTATTACTTGATTTATTATATTTATCATTAAATTTGAAAAGGTCTTGTTTACCATTAAAATATTGTTTACAGCTATGTTTATAGAAGAATAACATTTTATAAATATGCATATTATTCCTGTTGCTAATAATGATATTCCAAATGTTGCTCTGTTTGTTTTATATGTTATTATTGCAAATATTATTAATAAAATTGAACTTGCAATTAATGCAACTCTTGTCATTCTTTTGGCCATTTTAAAGTATTTTACCACTTTTTTAATTGAGCTTTTTGAATATGTTATGCTGTTTGCATATATTGACTCTATTTTATCTTCAAACTTTTCTATGTCTTTTTGTGTTTGAGCATCTACTTTATAATTATTTTGTGCAATATATTGTTGCACATTTTTATCTAAACTATTTTTTATTTCATCAGTTGATATTTCAACTTCTTCACCTTCATATATAGCATTTATTACTTTATCTATGTCATTGTTAATTTTTTCCTTAGATATTACATTATCCATTATTGACTCATCAAATCCAGATTGCATTATGTAGTTATTTGCAGATTCTTTTATTATGTTGTTTATTTCAGTATAATAATCTACTTTTTGCATCTGCTTTTTAACATTAGATTTGCTAAATACAACTGCATTTACTATTGATAATATAATTGTTGCTGACATAAGTGTAACTAGTATTATTGCCAATATGTATGAGATAATTTTTCGTATTATTTTCATTTTATTTTATATATCGCATAAATTGATTATGCGAGCCCTCCTTTCTTTTATGGGTTTGGGTGTTGAGGGACGGTCCTGCTTTACTTCGGTAATGGGGGACGGTCCTGCCTTTCTTCGGTAATGGGGGACGGTCCTTCCCTTCTTCAGTAACAGGGGACGGTCCTTCTTTTCTTCAGTAACAGGGGACGGTCCTGCTCTTCTTCGGTAACTGGGGACGGGTAACGAGGGACGGTCCTTCTTTTTAAGAGCACTATTTTACATTATTCTACTTTTTTTGCATATACGACAAATCTATCTGTTTTGTGCCCTAAGCCGTTTACTGGATAACATGTATATAACATTAAAACTTCTTCATCTTTTTGTATTGGTAGCTCATCTACATTGTACATATTTACTATTTTTGTATTATCTACTTTGTATTTGAATGTTCCATATGTTGTTTCAACTTCTATTATTGCTCCTTTTTTTATTTGAGGTAGCTTGTATAAAAACGCTTTTGTGTTATGTCCCATACATATTATAGATCCGCCTTCTCCTGGAAAATAGCTACCACTTGATTGTCCCACTCCATTTTTTAATATAGATAATTTATCACCATAGTATAATGGTAAATTTATATCTAGAGACTCTATTTTTATATTACCATATCTGCTTCCATATTCGGGATAATTTGTTATTATGCTTTTTTCTGTGTCGAATTTTATTTCTGGCACTACACTGCTGTCTGTTTTTATTGATATCATATCTACCACTTCAATTGCCTTTTTTATTTGTTTTCCAAATATTATTTTAGTAGTAAATATTATTGCAATAACAATAATAAAAGCAACTATTACATCTATAATAGTTGCTTCTATTGTTTGCCATTTTTTTGCCATGGCTATATTGTTATTTTGCTTCTGCACTTAATCTTTTCTTTCTTGATACAACTAGCATAATGCCGGCAATTAACATTATTCCTGCTACTACTATATATACATAATTTGTTGATCCTGTTTGAACTAGTGCTGATTCTGTTGAACCTTTACTTGATTCTGTTACTCCCCAATTTAATGAGTCATATAATACTCCATTTTTGTATATGTCTAATCTTTCTTCTGTTGCATCATAAGATACTGTTAATCCCATAACTGCTGCAGCTTCTTGAGCATATGATAATAGCTCTTGTTTTTTTGCTTTAGAGCTTAATTGATTTGGCTCTGAAGCTCCATCTGCATTCATTAAAGCTACTCCTTTATCAATTATAGCTTTTATTTGATCTGCTTGAGCATCTGTCATTTCGTTGTTTGCAAAGAATTTTTCAACCTTTACTTTATCTGCATCTCTTATAATTAATTTTGTTCCGTTTATTCCCTTATCATTACATATGTAATCTTTTAATTCATTTGCTGTCATAGCATTTGATTTTGTTGTAAACACTGTTAATGCTACTATTGCCATTACTAATGCTAACATAACTTTTGTGATTTTCTTCATAATTAATCATCCTTTCCTTTTAATTTTATGAAACCGATTGCATTTTACCACCTTTTTTTCCATTTAGCAATAGCTTTTAGGCAAATTCATTGATTTTTGTTTTTGTGTTTTTGGGACGGTCCTGCCTTCCTTCGGTAACGGGGGACGGTCCTTCTTTCCTTCAGTAACGGGGGACGGTCCTTCTTTCCTTCAGTAACGGGGGACGGTCCTTCTTTTATTTCTTTTTTCAAAAATTTTTATAAAAGTTTTTCTTGTTGCTTTTTATGTTTACTTGTGCTATACTATTTTCTGTCGTTAAATTTTAAAGTCCTAGTATGCGACTACCTAGGCACGGGAGGTTTTACCATCTTATGGATACTCAACTTTATCTTCCAAAATTATCACAGGACACTAAAGTTGCAATATTTTCTCATCCTGTGAACAACTTAATCTCATCAAACTTTGCTTCTAGCATAAGACAAATTGATTTTAAGTTTTTTGGCAAATTTGAAGTTCTGCCTTCGATTTCATCAATTTTTACTGTGGATAGCAAGCTTTGCCTTGAAGGAAAATCCTATATAAAAGTTGGTGATTTACGGTGTGGACGCCGTCCGCTTCGTGAAACCGATTGTGCAGTGATGTGTATTCATCAAGGATTAATGTCAAAAGGTCAAGTTTTTTCAATTGCAGATGTTGCCAAGACCATTGCTACTCAACTTTACTGTAATGAAGCAGGCGAAACTTCTTTATCCATCTTTGATGCTCTCGGACTTAGAAGAGCATATTGCATTGAAGAGGTTTTTACTACTTTATTGCAAAACAGGATAGTAACGGTTAGGGTACATGCTTTATCTGAAGATTGTAAAATCAATCAAAGATTATTTTTGAACATTACTGGCATCAGTGCTGATAAGTTTTGTGTTGATGACCCGCGATCAGGCCGAAAATTCAAACTTTTCTCTCGCATCTGCAGATCTTTCGAAGCTGCTTGGATTTGGTAATGTGTCGTACATAGTAGTATCTTTGATTTAATCCTCACTTAATCTAGGTTTTCTCTAGGAACTCGCTTGAATGTTAATTCATTCAGCGGGTTTATTTTTTTGATGTTTTTTTCTCTTTTCAGGACCGTCCCAGTTTTTTCCTTCAAGGACCGTCCCCTTTTTCCTCCAAGGACCGTCCCTCTTTTTTTCCTTCAAGGACCGTCCCAGTTTTTTCCTTCAAGGACCGTCCCAGTTTTTTCATCCAAGGACCGTCCCTTTTTTTCCTTCAAGGACCGTCCCAGTTTTTTCATCCAAGGACCGTCCCAGATTTTCTATTATTCTACGATTTCAATTATTGACTTTTTTAACTTTTTATGTTAATATATGTTTTGTAGTTCGCATAAACACTTTTTACATTAAAGGAGGACTTTATGGTTATTTATTCTATGAATCGCAATCTGTTATCGGATACATTTCGGGGACTGATTTTAGTTCCTCAAAATGAGCAATCTTGGTCTCTTGAGGTTCGCGTTGGTAAACATGTTTTATCAAAAGTAAACGTTAACCCTCAAACAGACTCTATCGCAGAAATCATCCTGAAAAATTTTTCTGCCTACACCGAGTTGTATGTAGAATCTGACATTCTGGATGCATTTAAGAATAACCTGGAGCAAAAAGGCAACAAATAAATTATATTTGCCACTCGACCTTTATGCAGGTATTGAAGTTATCTTTAATACCTGTTCTTTTTTATTTTTAATAAAATTTGCGTAAAGTATTGCTTTTTTATAAAATTTGTATTAATATATGTTTTGTAATTTTAATCTATACTAGTTTTATTTCACTTCAAATTTTTTTCGAAAGGATGATTTTATGCCTCGTATTTCTCGTAATTCATTAAATTCTAATTTTTTTCATGTTACAGTTCAAGGAATAAATAAGGAGCACATTTTTTATAATAATTCTTATAAAGATTTCTATATTTATAAAATGCTTTCTAATTTAAATCGTTTTAATGTAACTTTAATATCCTATTGTATTATGAATAATCATGCACATCTTTTATTATATTCTGAAGAAATTTCCAACTTATCTAGATATATGAAAAGTCTGAATACTTCTTATTCAATTTTCTACAATCATTCTGAAAATCGCGTAGGATATGTTTTTAGAAACCGTTTTTCTAGTCAACCAATTACCAACTATTTTTATTTGTTTAATTGCATTAGGTATATACATGATAATCCTGTTAAAGCCGGTATTGTTGATCATGCTTATAACTATAAATTTTCTAGTTATAATGATTACATGAATTTTTCCGGAATTATGAATGATAATATTTTAAAATTAATTGCCTTGGAAAAAGCTGATTATAGGAATATTTTGATGTCTCGTTATGATAATTCCCTATCTCTTAAAGATTTGAACTCGTTTATTTTAAATTTGAATATTTTTATTAGAATTTTTTCTCAAATTAATTCCTAGATTTTTTTATTTGTTTAAATAGAGCTATTATTAACTTTTATTGTTATTTTGGCTCTATTTTTTGTGGTACTTTTCGGTTTTATGTATGAAAATGCTTTTTCGTTTTTTGGATTGCTGGTCCTCTTTTCTTTTTCCAAGGACCGTCCCTCTCTTTCTTCTCCCAGGACCGTCCCTCTTCTTTTCTTCCGAGGACCGTCCCTCTTTTTCTTCTTCCAGGACCGTCCCTCTTTTTCTCTTCCAGGACCGTCCCTCTTTTTCTTCTTCCAGGACCGTCCCTCTTTTTTTTATCTATAAAAAATGCAAAAAGAGCATCGACTTTAAACTTGTCGATGCCCTTTTCATTGCTACTTGTTATTTTTTTACACTCTTTTTGTTCTAGACTCATATAGCTCTTTTGGAATGTCTGGCATTTTGTATATATCACATGTGTAATATAATCCAGTTGACTCATCGATTGAATCTTCCCATGCTTGAATTCTCAAGTAGATCAATATATCCAAGAACATATTTGCAATTCGGCTTGCATACATTTCATCGGTTTTGGTTACATTGCCTTCACCACATATATACGCAATGTCGAATCTCGCAGGAACATTGGTAATATTGATCAATAATATCAATTGAAGATCTTTCGTTTCGCAATCATAATAATCTAACTGGAATGTTTCATCATCCAATCGATTTACCATAATTTGAATAAAAGAGTTCTTTCCCGTATTCACGCGGACAGCATTCAATCTTACAAGTTTCTCTCTTCTGCGATCATATAACGGATAGCTAGATAGCCTGTTTTCAGGGATCATTCCCGATTTTAATCTAATATCTGCAGCCCATTTTTGCAACCAAATCGCATCGGAATCATTGTGAATTATTGCAATTGACCCATCCTTCAACAGCTTACTATCATTCAGCTCAAGTTCAGGCTTTACAATATTCCATTTTTTTCCTAAGAAATAAAAGTCTGTCGGAATCTCATTTTGAACAGGATGTAAAACATAAGTATTCTGCTGGAATTTTTTTCCATTCACTCTGCTTACCTTTGTCTCCACAGTTAACTTTTCTTTAAAGTGCTGAAGATACAAAATAATCGGTAAAACTCTAACCTTTATGTCGTTCCAGAGATTCTGTTTGTTGTTTTGATTTCCAATGAATGTTTCCAATGTAGCTCTTCCAAGAACAAATCGTATTTCCAATTCAAAAAACGGATATTCATCCTTTGGATTGTTTTTCTTCCATTTCTTGTTGTACGATATAGGGTGATACCCCCATACTCGTATTCTTCCAATTTGTTCTTCTTCAACTCGTAGGACAGTAATATAATCCCCAACATGCTCTTTTATGGTAAAAGCCTTTGGTGAAATTGATTCTGTCTTTGGGACTAATTTTTCCGTTAATTGATTTAACCATTTAAAGTCCCGTTGCTCGATATTTATAAAATCAGTTGATGACTTTATAAGTTCATATCTTCTACTTGTTGAACTCATTTGTTCTTCGTGCATAGTAATTCCTCCTTTTGCACTGTCTAAGGGTTTCATTTCGTACAGTTGATATTATACAATCTTTTTTCCTTTATGTAAAGTCCTTTTGATTTTCTTTTTTATTTTTGGGACGGTCCTGACTTTTAATTCTTTAAGATCTGTCCCTCTTTTTCTCTTCCTCCAAGGACCGTCCCTCTTTTCTTCCTCCAAGGACCGTCCCTCTTTTTCTTCCTCCAAGGACCGTCCCTCTTTTTTTTCCTCGACAAAAACAAAAAAGAAACTTGTAAAAACAAGTTTCTCTTTTTAATATCTTATTAATTGTGTATGTTTGCCTTATGTTGCAATAGCATGAAATTTTCCAATAGTAGTACCGTAATATCTCCCATTGGGATTTGTTGCATGTTCCCAGTCGTAGCTTCTCAAATAGATGAAACTGTCGACATAAAATGTTGCGACCTTTCTGGCATATAAATCGTCCTGTGGCGTGATATTCCCATCTTCTCTGCTTACATATGCAATATCATACTGTGCCGGATTTGTTGCAATATTTACAAACAAAATAATCTGGCATTTTTCAGATGTATCATCATAGTAGTCAATTTGAAGAATATTTTCATCCGCTTTGTGAATCTGCAATTGCATGAAGCTTTCCTTTGAGGCATGTGCTCTGATAAGTGTAACCTCATTTGCAATGATACTGTCAACTTGCGAATTAAAGGACGGATACAATTTAGCCAGCTCTCTTTTCTGCTGATCATTTGCTTTTTCAAATTCAGCTCTTACACTGTCGGCAAATTTTTGCATCCAAATTGCATCTTCAGGATTGTCGACAAATACCGCCATCGATTTATCCAAAACGCTTTCGGGATTCTGAATAAACTTTGGCTCTTGTACTTTCAGTTTCTTCCCTGCAAAGCCGAAAACTGTGGGAATCTCGTTGCCAATTTTTTTCAGAGTGTATGTTGTTTGAACCATCTTGCATGTCTTCGACCGATCGCGAACACGAACTTTTTTTTCATTTTTCTCTGCGTTCTCGTAGTAATTTTGCATGTAAATAATAATCGGGATAACCCTATTTTTTACATCAGACCATACCTTTTCCTTTGTAACTGTTCTACCAAAAAAACTGTCACACTCGGCAACTCCCAAAACAAAATGGAAAGTAATTGAAAAATATGGAGTCTCATAAATATTAACTACTGCATTTTTTTTACCATTCTTACGATCAATCGGTGCATAGCCATCAACTCTGATTTTTCCCGGCTGAATTTCCTGAACATAAATTAATGTTTCCCATCGACCATCCATGTCTTTAATAGTAAAGCTTTTATGAGGTAATGGGGTTGCATTTTTCTTTGTTCTTTCAGCCAGCGGAATAAGCCAACGCAAATCAGCATCTGTCAATTTTACAAACACTTTTGACTTTTCAGCCAGTTCACTCCGCTTCTTGTAGCCAAGCATTTCACAATTGTTTTTCTCGTGCATAGATATTCCTCCTGTTGCACTTTCATATTGGTTTACATTCGTACTTTAGCATTTTACCAAATTTCGACAAAAAAGTCAATTTCCTCATTTTTCATTTTGGGACGGTCCTTGTTTTCTTCTCTCAGGACCGTCCCTTATTCTCTTCTCTCAGGACCGTCCCTTATTCTCTTCTC
>OLPO01000228.1_pt1 | contig 48960 bp, 44 predicted proteins | sample 1672831 | NCBI WGS metagenome assembly OLPO01 (sample SAMEA3136728, study PRJEB25190) | human gut metagenome
GAAAATCATTGACCCATCTCACTAGCAGTGAAAGGTTGTTCAATTGAAGTGTGTTAGCTAAGTCCTAATAGGATACTTCACTTGATAGGTACAATTCTACCGCATGAAGCTTAAATTCAAAAGAATATACTTTCTTTTGGCGAGATCGTTTCAATCCCTCGACACCTAAAGTGTTGTAGGCGTTTACCCACTTTCGAACGGTTGAATATTGTGGAATCCCGTATTTTTGAGTCAAACAGTAATACCCACCATTTCCTTCAAGATAATCATTACCAACCTGCATTTTAAATTCAAAACCGTATTTAGCCATGAAAAAACTGACCCCCAATTGTTAGATTTTTAGGTCTAACAATTGGGGGTCAGTTCATAGAATCGGTCTTTTTGTATGCCTTTAATATTGACGTTGAATTTCAAAGCCGTGTTCCTCCAAGGCTTTGATGATTTGTGCAACGTGTTCCGGCCCATTAGTTTCGGCGGTTACTTCCAATACCACGCGGTTGAAGCGGTCCTTGGCCTTGAACTGGTTGTGGTCCAGCCCAATGATGTTTGCACGTTGGTCTGCAAGAATCTTGGAAATCAGGAGCATTTGCCCCGGTGCATCCGGCAGTTCTACAGAGAATGCAAAGATACGGCCGCTTGTTACAAGCCCGGAACGAATCATGGAGGAGATGGTAACCATATCGATGTTCCCACCACTGATTACACAGCCCACTTTCTTGTTGCAGCTGTTGAGGTGTCCGAGGGCTGCAAATGGGAGCGCACCGCTCGCTTCAGCAACAAGCTTGTGTTTTTCCAACAGAAGCAGCACAGCTTCCATGATTTCTGTTTCATTAACCGTGATGATGCCATCAACGTATTTATTAACGAATTCAAAGGTATTCTTTCCGACCTCGCTCACTGCCACCCCTTCGGCGCAAGTGCTAATCTTGGAAAGCGGTGTTACCTTGCCACGTTCCAAGGAGTAACGCATGCTTGCCGCGCCTTCCGGTTCAACACCGGTGATGCGAATTTCCGGCTTCATTGCTTTGGCTGCAAGTGCCACCCCACTGATGAGGCCACCGCCGCCAACCGGCACTAGGATTTCATCCAAATCCGGATTTTCTTGGAGCATTTCATAAGCGATGGTTCCTTGCCCACAGATAACGCCGTAATCGTCATAAGCGTGGATAAACAAGGCGCCGGTTTCTACCGCCAACTCCAAGGCATGGCGATAGGCTTGGTCATAATTTTCACCGTGGATAACCACGTTAGCCCCTTTTTCTTGGGCGCTCTTAATTTTAATCAACGGCGTTACTTCAGGCATGATGATGGTGCAAGGACAACCATAATGCTGTGCCGCATAAGCCACCCCTTGAGCATGGTTGCCGGCACTCGCGGTAATAATCCCTTTGGCGCGCTCCTCATCGGTGAGTTGGCTAATTCGGTTATACGCCCCACGCAACTTAAAGCTCCCTGTGTTCTGCAAGTTTTCCGGTTTAATCCAAATGTCATTCCCGTATTTTTCGGAAAAGAATGTGCTATAAATCATCGGCGTATCAGCAGTAACGCCTTGCAAGCGCTCTGCAGCCTTGGTGATTTCCTCTAAATGTTGCTCTAATGCACCGTCTGCCATAGTCGACGCCTCCTTAAATCTTTGTTTGATACAATCGGTTTCTACATTATAACACAGCCTATAAAAAACATGCAAGAACTTTGAAACCGCTTTGTTGATAGATTTTGCTGTTATATAATAATAAATTTTGACAAAGAAAAATCACCCGTAAAGTCTTGTAATCATACGCCATTTCCACTATACTCAAACTGCCCGAATGATACCTGATACCAATAACGGTCATTCGCATGGTGAGACAATTTTTCTTCTAAGACATGAGTCGCCTACTCATCCTTGTCGTAATCTACACACCATTGTCTCATTCAACAACTTCTTGGACAGTCGCACCTTTAAGTCCCCCCTTATCCGTGCGTCTTGTCCACTTTTTTTGTCTAAAAATGCGTTGTCACCTTCCTATATTAACGGTATAATCAAATATAGTATTTTTATTTCTAGGCGAGGTAGGTATGAAAAAAAGCATTAAAGAAATCATTGTCGTCGAAGGCAAGGACGATGTCAGTGCGGTGCGCCGTGCTGTGGATGCCACTATTTTAATCACCAACGGTATGGGACTTGAAGAAGCACGCTTGAAGGAAATTGCCGCCATGGCAAAAAAGCAGGGTGTGATTGTTTTGACCGATCCCGATGTGCCGGGGACATTGATTCGCAACCGCATCACCGAGCTTGTGCCGGATGCCAAGCACGCCTTTATCGCCCGCAAGGACGCCCGTCACCCGGTGACCGGTCGCCTTGGCGTGGAATATGCTTCGCCGGAAGTGATTTTGAACGCATTGGAGAAGGCCTACGCCACCACCGGTGCTGATGAAGCACTGTACACCATGAGCGATTTGGTGCGCTGGGGGCTTGTTGGCGCAGGCGATAGCAAAGCGCGCCGCAGTGCCTTTTGTGAACGGCTCCACCTTGGCCAAGCCAACGGCAAGGCACTTCTCAAACGACTAAATACTTTCGCCCTCGAGGAAGCCATTATTCTCGAGGCTTTAGATCAATTGGAGGACCACGATGAACCTCAATGAGCAACTGAAAAAACACCGCATTACCTTAACAAAAAAATACGGACAAAACTTTATCAGTGACCCTGCGCTTTTGGAACGCATTGCTGACGTGTGCGATTGGCAGGATGGCGATGTGGCCCTTGAAATCGGACCGGGCGCCGGCACACTCACCCGCGCTATTGCTTCACACGCCGATAGAATGCTCGCCATCGAAATCGACAAACGCTTGGCACCGCTTTTGAAAGAAAGTCTTTCCGACTGTGACAATGTCAAACTTGTTTTTGGCGATGCTTTGAAGCTCGATCTTGATGCCCTTGTGCGTGAAGAGCTCGGCCACAACGGCGATTACAAGCTGGTTGCCAATTTGCCGTATTACATCACCACCCCACTCATTATGCACGTGTTGGAGGATGCCGCACATGTTGATGAGCTGGTCATTATGGTGCAAAAAGAAGTGGGTGAACGTCTTTGCGCCAAGCCGGGCAATCGCACCTATGGGGCTGTCACCGTCATGGTGCAATATCTTGCGACCGCAAGTCGCGCCTTTGATGTGGGACGCCGTGCCTTTACGCCACCACCGGATGTAGATTCTACCATTCTCCATTTGGTTCCTTACAAGGAACGCCCTATCCAAGCAAAGGATGACGCCATGATGCGCCGTGTGGTAAAAACCGCTTTCAGTCAGCGCCGCAAAACCCTTCGCAATTCCCTCGCAAGTATGGGCGTGGACAAGGCAATCATTGCCGCCGCCTTAAAAGAAGCGGGCATTGATGAGCAACGCCGCGCCGAAAGTCTTTCCGTGGCCGAATTTGTTGCACTCTCCGATGCTTTTTCCAACGAAGGAGAAAAATCATGAACGCACGCGACATTTACAATACATGGTGCAGTCGCACCGATTTAACCGATTCCGAACGCGCCGAGCTTGCACAAATGGCAAACGATGAGCTTGCCATTACCAAGGCTTTCGGCGCGAAACTGCATTTTGGCACCGCCGGTCTTCGCGGGATTATGGGCTTGGGGCCAAATTGTCTTAATCGCTTTACCATCGCTTGGGCCACGGCAGGCATTGCCGAATGGCTCTTGGAAACCGATAAAAAAGGTGGCACCATCGTTATTTCTACCGATAGCCGTCTGAACCACCGCGCCTTTGCACGCACAACCGCTTCGGTTTTGGCAAGCTACGGCTTCCACGTGTTACTTTGGGAAACGCCGACCGCCACACCGATTCTTTCGTGGAGCGTGCGTCATTTTCAGGCAGTGGCAGGGATTATGATTACCGCCAGCCACAACCCGCGCGATTACAACGGCTACAAGGCCTACGATGCCAACGGTTGCCAGCTTTTGAGTGCCGATGCCGATATCGTCACCCGCCATGCCGATGCCTACTTTGACGGCAAGGCCCTTGACTTTAATACCGATTTTGACACTTTGGTGACAGCCGGCAAGATTCGTTTGTTGAACGATGAACTGGCTGATTATCTGGCTACCATTAAAAGCACCGTACTGCCATTGCAAACCGACCCACAAACGCCGCTTGCTATCGGCTACACACCGCTTCACGGCGTGGGCGGATTGCCTGTACGCCAAATTTTGGAGGAAGCCGGCATGACGGTGCATGTGGTTGAAAATCAATTTGCGCCTGATGGCCATTTTCCAACCATTGCCACCCCAAATCCGGAGCTTCCCGTGGCCTTTGATGAGCTCTTTAAGCTCGCCCGCACAACCGATTGCGATATCCTCATCGCCACCGATCCGGACAGCGACCGCATTGGCGTTGCCGCCAAGGATGCCCACGGCACTTGGCAGCTCATTACCGGCAACCAACTCGGTGCCCTCTTGATTGATTATCTTGCTGAGTGTCGCGGCGTCAATCCGGGTGATACCATCATTACCACCACCGTAACCAGCCAGTTCTGTAAAGCACTCGCCCGTTACCACGGTTTTGAGCTCGAAGAAACCTTCACCGGCTTCAAATACATCGGCAACACCATTAACGCTGTTATGGCCAATCCGGCACGCACCTACGTTTTTGGCTTTGAAGAGTCCTATGGCTATCTCTACGGCGACCACGCCCGTGATAAAGACGCCATCGTCACCGCTTACCTCGTAGCCGCCATGGCACAACACGACAAGGCGCGCGGTTTGAGCCTTTTGGACCGCTTGCATAGTCTCTATGATAAGGTTGGTGCCTTTAGCGATGCTTTAATCAATTTGGTGTTTGACCCGATTCCGGGGCAAGAACCGATTAGTGACATTATCATGCATACGCTGCGCGAAAAACCGCCTACATCCATTGCCGGTATCCCGGTTGTTATAAAAATCGACTATATCACCGGTATTCGTTCATTACCTAAAGAAAATGTGATACAATATCAACTAATGAACGGTTCCGTCATTTGTTTACGTCCATCAGGAACCGAGCCTAAAATGAAATGTTATATCAGCGCTCGCGGAGAAACCCTCCAAGAGGCCGAAGCGCTCAGCAGCCAAATTGCTGATGCTTTCCATCATTTCGTTGCCCAATTGAAGGAGGATGCATCAAGTTGATACAAGCGGATTTTTCAAACGCTCATACCGACCTGTCCGACCCGTCCCTTGCGAAACGTGTCGCGAAGATCCACGAACGTTTACACCACCATCCGGACCTCATGTGTGGTTGGGTACAATATCCTTTTCAAATATCCGATCAAATGCTTGACGATATTGCCAAAGAAGCCGAAGCGGTTCGCAATCGCTGCAGCGTCTTTATTGTCATCGGCATTGGTGGTTCTTATCTCGGCACCATTGCCGGGGTAAATTTATTGCGTCCACCGTTTGATGAAGGTGGTACCATCGGTAATCCGCGCATTATTTTTGCCGGGCATCATTTGAGCTCACACTACTACAATCACTTAATGACCGTTATCGAGGACCCCAAGGAGGAAATCTGCATCTGCATGGTTTCTAAATCCGGGAGCACCACCGAGCCAAAGGTCATCTACGCGATTATAAAAGAAGCCCTTACCGAACGTTACGGCGATAAGGTCAATGAACATATCACCATCATTACCGATCCACGCAAAGGTTATTTGCAAAACGAAGCCCATGACAACGGCTGTCGTTTGCTCAACATTCCGCAGAACATCGGCGGACGCTATTCTGTCTTAACCGCCGTTGGTCTCTTTCCGCTGGCTGTTGCCGGCATTGATATCAAATCCATTATTCGCGGGGCGCGTCAATCTGCCACCGTCTTTATGGACCCACGCTTAGAAAACAACGACTGCTATCAATACGCAGCCACCCGTTATCTGCAATCATTGGCCGGAAAACGCATGGAAATTTTCGAAGTGTATGAAGGGAATTTGCTCTACTTCACCGAATGGCTGCGCCAGCTCTTTGCTGAAAGTGAATGCAAGGACGGCAAGGGCCTGTTCCCGGCGGCTATGCAAATGACCACGGACCTGCACTCCTTGGGACAATTTCTTCAAGAGGGGCGTCAGGACTTTATCGAAACGATACTTTTTGTCAAACACATCGAAGACAAAATCAAGATCCCGGCAGGCGTTGCCGGCAATTGCACCAGCTTGCACTGCTTAAACGATATTATTCGCCACAGTGTGTGCGTTGCCCATCAGGAAAACAGCACCCCGAATATTTTGCTCAACATCAGCGAAATTTCAGCCTTTACCTTCGGCGAAATCGTTTATTTCTTTGAAAAGGCATGTGCCATGAGCTGCTACCTCACCGGGGTTGACCCATTCAATCAACCGGGGGTAGAAAACTACAAGACCGAGCTCAAGGAAAACATCAATTCCATGATTAACTCAGCCCCTGTTCACGATGAATTTTAATACCCACAAAGGAGGGTGACTTTTTGAGCTACCAGGCTTTATACCGTGTATATCGTCCACAAACCTTTGAGGCCTTAATCGGCCAGGACGCTATTTCTCAAACGCTCTTAAACGCCCTTCGTTATAACCGCCTTGCCCATGCTTATCTGTTCTGTGGCCCACGTGGCACCGGCAAAACGAGTACCTCAAAGATTCTCGCCAAAGCCGTCAATTGCCTCGACCCACAAAACGGAGAGCCGTGCAACGCTTGCGAAAACTGTCGCGCCATCAACGAAGACCGTTTTTTGGATGTTATTGAAATCGATGCCGCCTCCAACCGTGGCATTGACGAAATCCGCAGCATCCGCGAGCAAGTTCGTTTCACACCAAGCATGGGAAAGCGCAAAGTCTATATCATTGACGAAGTGCACATGCTTACCACAGAAGCCTTCAACGCCTTACTCAAGACCTTGGAGGAACCACCGGAGCATGTGCTTTTTATTTTGGCCACCACAGATCCGCAAAAGGTGCCGAAAACCGTGCTTTCTCGTACCCAACGCTTTGATTTTCACCGCATTCCGACGCCGGTTTTAACCGATCATTTGCGTGACATTGCCGACCGCGAAGGCATTGACGTGACCGATGACGCACTGACGTTAATCGCAAAAAATGCCGCCGGCGGCATGCGTGATGCCATCAGCCTGTTGGATCAAACCATCGCCTTTGCCGGCGACAGCATCGACAAAAATGCCGTGCTTGAAATGATTGGTGGCTTGGATGACACCGCCCTGATTGGCTTGGTGGATAGTCTCATTAGCGGTGACACGGCAGCTATTTTCGATGTATTGGATAAGCTTTTGCGTCTGGGTGGGGATGCCCGTGCCTTGATGCACAGCCTGCTTACCTATTTGCGCGATTTGCTTCTGGCACGCGTTGGCCACGCCGCATCGGATGGCAGCGCCTGGAGTGATGAACAATTGCGCCAAGCCCGCGCCTTGTCCTTGCACCATCTCGAAGCACTCCTGCAAAAGGCCGCCGATGCCGAGCGCGATATGCGCATTGCACCGGATAGTGAGCTCATTTTGGAGCTTACCTTGGTAGAAATGGCGCTGCTATTGCACGATGACAGCCCGACTGCGAAAACACACCAAGCAAGCCACCTGCCACGCCCGGGACAAGTGTCACACGCGCCGACCGTTGCCGCCCCTCAAGAGGCAGCCGCACCGCCTGCAAGCAAACCGGACGTTTCTCCGGCACCTGTAGTAAGTGCATCACCTGCCCCCCCAGCCCAAGATGACGTCGAAACCCTCGCCGCCATCAAGAACATTTGGCCACAGATTATTGATGCCTTAAAGGACGTGAGCATTCGCATCCACGCCTTTATGAAGCCGGCCGAGCTCCGAAGCTACCACAATGGCACGCTGACACTGTGGTTTCCGCGCGCCGACATTTTCCACTGCAAGCAAATGCGCTTAACAGAAAACAAAAAAATCTTGAACGATGTGGTTGCAAACTTCTGGCAATCACCATTACAATATGACTGCGTCCTCGAAGAGGAGCAAACCAAAGAACCAACCATCGACCTCGTAGAAGGCGTAAAACGCGTCTTTGGCGAGGACGTGCCAATAGAAATTATTGAAGAAAATCCAAGAAAACACTAAGGAGGCCCATTCCAATGGCTAACATGCAAAACATGATGAAACAAATGCAAAAGATGCAACGCAACATGGCGAAGCTCCAAGAAGAGCTCGCTGAAACCCCTGTAGTTGGCACTGCCGGCGGCGGTATTGTTAAGGTAACCGTTAACGGCGCCAGCCAAATGCTCTCCATCGAGCTCGCTGACGAAGTGGTTGATCCGGACGATATTGAAATGCTCCAAGACCTTATTGTAGCAGCAACCAACGATGCCATGAACAACGCTGCAAAGCTCTCTGAAGAACGCATGGGCGCCCTCACCAAAGGGATGAAGATGCCCGGCGGCATGGGTGGGATGTTCTAATGCTTCCCTATCAGGACGCCATCGGTGAAATGATTGACGCCTTCGCACGCCTGCCCGGCATTAGCCGACGCGGCGCCGAACGCCTCACCTATCACCTTCTGCAGGCACCGGAGGAGCTAAGCGACAGCCTCGCGCGCGCCGTTTATAACGGCCGCCACAGTATCCACTACTGCAAGCGCTGCTTTAACCTCACTGACGAAGCGCTTTGCCCGATTTGCAAAAGCAATAAGCGCAATCCCCATCAGATTTGCGTTGTCGAAGAAGCCCGCGACATCAACGCCATTGAGCACAGTGGCTCCTACCGTGGCCTTTATCACGTTCTTGGCGGCGTTATCAGCCCAATGGACGGCATTGGTCCGGATGAGCTTCACATCAAGGCACTTCTCGACCGCGTAGACAATGAGCCCATCGAGGAAATCATCATCGCCCTCAACGCCAGCGTTGAAGGTGAAGCAACCACCCTCTATCTCATTAGCCAATTGCAAAAGAAAAACGTCAAGGTCAGTCGCATTGCCCAAGGTCTTTCCGCCGGCAGCGACATCAAATACGCCGACCAAATGACCCTATCCCGCGCGCTCGAAGGTCGTACAGAAATTAGCTATTGACAACGAAACGACTTTCCTGTATCCTATAACGTAGCTTATGCGGATGTGGCGGAATAGGCAGACGCGTGCGTTTCAGGTGCGCATGCCGCAAGGCGTATGGGTTCAAGTCCCTTCATCCGCAGACAAGTGCGATACATCATGTATCGCACTTTTTTTGTGCGAAAAATTGTCCAAAACTGTGGATAAGTCGAGGAGAAGCGTGGGAAAAGTGCTATGATAATCCTAACAAACCACAAAGGAGGGTGCTTATGATTTATACAGACCTCACTGAGCGCGCAATGGTATTGGCTTATCGAGCGCATGAGGGACAGCTGGACAAGGCGGGAATACCGTATATTTTTCACCCCTACCATCTGGCGGAGCAAATGGACACAGAGGCGGCGGTTTGTGTGGCGCTTTTGCATGATGTGGTGGAGGATTCAGCGGTCACCATGGCAGAAATTGCCGCAGCTTTTCCGCCGGAAATCGCCGAAGCGGTGCACTTGCTCACACACGACAAGGAAACACCCTATCTCGACTATATTCGTGCCCTACGCACTAATCCCTTGGCACGCAAGGTAAAACTTGCAGACCTTGCTCACAATAGTGACGAAAGTCGCCTGCGCGATGCGGTGGCAAACGAGCCCGCATTGGTACGCAAACGCCGCGCCAAATACGAAGCAGCATTGGCTATTTTGCGAGAATACGACGATATAACCGCAAAATCACAATAAATCCACATCGTGCAAACAGTTTTATCGGCACAACTTTTTGCGGCAACCCAGCATTTATTTGACCCACACCCACTAAAAAACAAACGAGCAACGAAGCCACCCTTGTAGCAATTACTGTTCACTGTCATTCGAAAGGAGCTTACCCATGCAACCCCTCACATTACTTGTTACCTACAAAACCAAACCGGGCATGATGATGCCGTTTGTCGAATCCATTATCGATGCCGGTCTGCTCGATATCATCCGTGCCGAGGATGGCTGCCTGCGCTACGACTATTATTTTCCGGCTGTTCCCGCCAACGAGGTGCTACTCGTTGAAGTGTGGGAAAGCGCCGAACACCAAGCCGCACACATGGCACAACCCCATATGGCACAACTCGCCGCCATGAAAGCCACCTTCGTGGCCGACACCCACGTTGAAAAACTCACAACCCGCTAAACGTAAGAAGGCACCCCATAATCGGGGTGCCTTCTTGTGTTTGCGTTAGCTTGTCGGTTTATTGTTGTGCAATGCGTTCTAATTGGAAATTGTCGTTGTCTACCCATGGAATGCCGTTAAAGTTGGTGCTATGGGTGTGAATCAACACATCACCTTGCCAGGTATAATGGCGGGTCATTTTATTCCATTGGCTGTTCCATGCGCCCATCAAAAATTCGTGCTGTGGACCAACGGTTACCTTAAAACCATCCATCATTGGATTCCAATAAAAAGTGTTGCCGTCATCAATGTAAAGCTCGAGGTCATTGAAGCAATCTCTGCCGTCGCCATACCACTTATCATCAATCACAGCCGTTCTCACCGCGCCGTCATCAGCTTGGGATACCGCGATAACGGAGTGCTCCCAGTTACCATTGGCCAAAAAGCGTGCGCCCATATACATCCCATTGAGCGGTTTCAACGGGTCTTGTGGCACATAGTATTTCATCAGCAAGGTGCCAAATTCCATGCTGCCACCGTTTGGATATACCGGTGGGGCAGCATCCGGTGCCGGGGTGTCGATGTTTACATTGCGCAGCTCGCCATTCCATTCTACGCCTACGCCAAAGGCTTCACTAAAGGCGCGAATCGGTAACATGGTACGCCAGCCCTTGGTAGTTGGTGCCACATCGGTAACATAGGTATAGCCGTTAACGGTGTAGTAGTTGCTCCCAATGCGAAATTGCACGGTCAGCCCGTCCATTTCCGCAGTCACCGTGCGAGAAGCTTGGTCCCAATCCATGGTTGCACCAATTGCTTCACCGGCTGCACGCACGGGAATCAAGGTGCGTCCGTTAATCACCGTTGGGGCGGTGTCCGTTGGCACCCATCCACCATCTACTTGAATGCTAATCGGCATCGGGGTCACAATTTCCGGTGTCGCCATCGCAGGCACTGCACTCAGCGCTAACAACCCCACCGCAAGTAATACAGAAAGTACGCTCCTTTTCATAAATGACACTTCCTTTCTTTCAAAACATACGCCCTTAAAATCTCTCATGGTTGTACGGACCGATTGGCGTATAGCTATCGTATGCGTCCGTTTCCATGTCATACCAGATTGTGCCGACGGTTGTCAGTTCGCCGTTTATCATGCGAAATGCCGTATCGCTGTGGCCGATATAATCATGGGCCGCGTCCTTTAGATACAGAATATTTTGATAATCTTCGCGCCAATACTCCCCGTTCACGTAAGAGGTGGTACTCTTATAAACCTTGATGGTTGGGAAACTATAGTAATCACGATATTGGGCAACAAGTTCAATATTTTGAATGCCGCTTTTGGTGTTATAGAAAAATTCGTAGGTTTCGGTCGGCACCCCACATTCACTGCCATACCGTACCCAGCTTCCCAAAACATCCGGTCCGACATCGCCGGGTGTGTAATATTTTCGCACGTATTGATAAACATCATTTGCGGTGCTAATCGCCGGTTTCGGCAATGGCACCTTGCTTCCGCCTGTGCTAATGGATACATCCAACAGCTGCTGGTCCCAATCCACATGGGTACCCAGGGCCTCCGCAAACACACGAAGCGGCAGCATGGTGCGATTTTGAATCACAATCGGTGCCACATCAGTGGTTCTCAGCACGCCGTTTACGTTGTAAACATTCTGCCCGAGAAAGAAGCGAATTTCGTTGCCGCCCTTTAGCACGGTAATACATTCGGTATTGCCGTTCCACTCTACATAAGCGCCAAGCGCTTCACCTGCCGCACGCATTGGCATCAAAGTACGACCGTTGCGCGCTATCGGATCTACATCGCAAGGCACATACTCGCCGTCCACATGCAAGGTAATCGGCGTGCCTATTTCACAAATCGGTGGAACATAGTCTGCCGAGGCGGCCGTTGGCGCTAACAGGATACCGCCAATCAATGCCATAAGCAATAAACACGTCTTTTTCATAACCGCTCCTCCTTTGCCATAAAACAGTCATATTATTACTAATTATTATACCATGGAATGCACATAAAAAAACACCCTTTTGGGTGTTTTTCTATCTGAATGGGTCATTATAGTAGTCATTAACACGCCGTTCCATGCGGTCGAGCTGTTCGTCAAAGCCTGTGAGGGCGGCGAAAGCAGCAAATTGAGCGGCACGTTGGGGGCGTGGCATGGGTGGATGGCGAAAATTTTTCGGATGCGCCAAATAAAGTATCTCTTCCAGCGATTGTTTCATGCACGGTGCCCCCCTATCTGTTTATTGCGTTCAATGGCGGTGGCACCTTCCTCAAGGCTAATGCCACGAAGAATGGCATTTTTGCCAAAGCGTGCTTTGATGCTCAGCACGGCTTCCTGCATTTTGCGTTCTTTTGCATCTTCGCGCGCGCTTGCTTCATCCTCTGCGGTTGTAAAAAGGCTTTGCTGACGTGCTTTAGCCCGGGCCTCGTCCTCGTTTTCAACATTTCCGGCAACCAAGGTCAGCCGGCGTATGAGCAGCGTCTTATCCACAATACGGTCAAATAAGGCACCGGTGGCATCGTGAATACGCTTGGAGGAAGCCGTTGCCTTCTGAAGACGTTCGGTGCCGTGGGCATGCTTCGGCACTGCGCGGCCGTAATGGTCGATGTGAATTTCACCTTTGTAGGAGGAACGCCCGGTGCGCAGATTTTCGATGTCGTAACCCACCGTCAGAACAATCTGATCGCAAACCACGCCTTTCTTGACCATGTCCAAGCTGAGCCCTTCCGCCATTTCCAAAATAACCAAGCGTGCTTTGTCTGCCGTGTACGGCGAGCTGAGCACCTGCCCCACGCTAAGACTGTGGTGCTCGGGGCGATAGGCTTTGATATCCGCCATGGTGCATGGCTCCCACCCCCAAGCGTGGTCAATCAACAGCTCCGCATTGACACCAAAGGTCTTGTACAGCAGCTCTTGGTTATAAAATTCGCCGTCTTTGCCTAAAGAGCACCGTGCCACATCGCCCATGGTTTCTAAACCGAGCTTGGCCAAGCGTGTCGCCGTTCCACGACCAATGCGCCAAAAATCCGTTAAGGGCTTGTGCGTCCAAAGCCGGCGACGATACGTCAATTCGTCCAACACCGCCAGACGCACGCCGTTTTCGTCTGGCGGCATACGTTTAGCGAGAATGTCCATCGCCACCTTGGCTAAATAAAGATTGGTACCAACGCCGGCGGTGGCGGTAATGCCTGTTTCCTTAAAAATTTGCTGAATCAAGTGGCGCGCCAAGGCTTCCGGCGTCATGCGGTATGTATTGAGATACGGCGTCACATCTATAAAAACCTCATCCACCGAGTAGGCGTAAATATCCTCGGGCGCAATCCATTTGAGATAAATGCCGTAAATACGTGTGCTCATCGCCATATAAAGTGCCATGCGTGGCGGTGCCACAATATAATCCAGTGCCAAGCGTGGATTGGCGGCAAGGGCATCGGCATCAACAGATTGCCCTTCAAGTGGTGCGCGGGCTTGCGTCTTGCGCCACGCATTCACCTTTTCTACCTGCTGCTCCACCTCAAAAAGACGCGGACGCCCGCCCACGCCAACCGCCTTTAAGCTCGGCGTCACCGCCAAGCAAATGGTTTTGTTGGTGCGCGATGCATCAGCCACAACAAGATTTGTTTTGAGGGGATCACAGCCCCGTGCCACACATTCTACCGATGCGTAAAAGGATTTTAAGTCAATCGCCACATACCACTTTTCCATTTCGCCGCCTCCTCTCTGGTCATATGTTCGCGGAACATTCGTTTTAGTTTATGGTAGCATACTTGTGTTCGTAATACCATCGAACACGGCGTTAAAGCGAACATTTTTGCTTTTTGCGGATATTTCGTTCGATAAAAAAGCCACCGCCGTGTGGCGGTGACTGCTTATTGCCAAGGCAAGGGATGGACGTCCTCACCAATGCGCTTTTGCATCCAAACAAGGTCTATCCAACGGTCAAACTTGCGCCCCACCCGATCAAAACGCGCCACCTGCCGGTAACCGATGTGCGCATGAAACTGCACACTGTTGTCATCAAGGTAGGGATTTTCGCCGACAGGTGCCGCAATCGCCGCGCAAAGGTTCACAATACCCAGCGCACGCAACGCCTCCTCAAGCGCCTGATAGAGCGCACCGCCTACGCCCTTGTGGCAAGCCGTGCGCCGTATATAAACAGACGTTTCCACCGTCCAATCTGCTGCCGCCCGCCCAATAAAGGTGCTCGCATACGCATACCCCAAAATTTCGCCGTCTTCTTCTGCCACGAGATACGGATAACGCGCCGTAATGCGCTCAATACGCGCGCGAAATTCCGCCACCGTCGGCACCTCGGTTTCAAACGTGATTGCCGTTTCCTCCACATAAGGCGCATAAATCGCCACCAACGCCGCCGCATCGTCTATGCGCACCGAACGAATTTGCATGCCAGTCATCCCTTTCCAAAAAAAGCTGTGCTTCTATTGTAATGGATTTCGCCATATCGAGCAATCCGCAGTAAAAAACCGCTTGCTGTCCTTGTAGACCAACAAGCGGTTTACCTTTTTATTTGTTTCGTTTGCTCAACACAAGCGGTGCGGTTTCTTGAAGGAAGCACACGCCAACTACAACCAGTACCGGCAATACAGCGAGTAAAGTCATCACCTGTGCGGTGCCCAACGCCCCGGCCATCATGCCGGCAATTACCGGCGCAACCACGCCACCCATGCATTCGCCGGCCGCCGGTGTAAATGCGGTGGCTGTAGCAACCAAATGCGGCGGCACCGATTCACTTGGCACAACCGAATTCAAAATGGCCACCCCACCGGACATAAAGCACGCCGCACCGGCAATTGTCACGGTCATGCCCAAAGCCGAAAGCGGCATGAACACAAAGGCCGCAAAGCAGAGTCCGCCCAGTCCGACTGCTACCAACGCTGTGGCTTTTCGCCCTAGACGGTCGCTCACCATTGGTGCAGCAAATTCTCCAATGAAGCCACCGGAGCCAAAGCCTGCAAAAACAGCCCCTGCCGCCACTGCCGTCATCCCACGAGCCTCCATCAAAAAGAGAATGGTATAGGCGGCAACGGTGAGATACCACATCATCATGAGGCAGGCCAGCACCGTCGATAGCACCACGTTTTTGTAGGCCAGCAAATCGCGAAAACGCCCCTTCGCGCCTTCCTCGGTTTGGACATTGCGCGGAATACGATGGCCAAAGAGGAAAATCGTTGCCGCTGTGCCAAAAACAAGCGTTGCCAACAAAAGATAGCTGCCACGCCAGCCAATGGCCGAATCGCCCAAGCGGGTAAAAGCCACGGCACCAATTGCAGCGCCCACCAAGGTAAACGTGGATTGTGCCGCACCAAAGAACAGCCCGCGATTTTTAGGGTCGCTTTGCTCAATCAGAAAGGAGAAGCTTGCCGAAACGATGATGCCACTACCCAGGCCGGTCATAGCCATGAGCACATAGAGCATTGCCACCGAATGGCTCCACGCCACCAGCGCCAACGCCAATGCTCCAAGGGTAAAGCCCGAAGCAATCACCTTTACTTGCCCAAGACGATCCGCCAAGGGCCCGCCAAAGAAAATCGCCAGCGTCCAAAAGAACGCCAAGGTGCCTGCCAAATAGCCGTTGTGCGCTGCACTCAATTGAAAATCCACCGAAAAATACGGAAAGAGAAAGGCCACACAGTTGTGCACCAAGCCGGCAACGCCCCAACCCATCATCATCAACAGCAAGGCACGCCATTGATAAGGAAATTGCTTCATTCAATCACCCGTTTCTCGTTTAATGGAGGTAAATCAAATCCATCATATTCCAATACGGAATCAGCAATGCGAATACAATGATGAAGTTGATGACAATCTTGACCAGCATTGCCTTGACGAAGTGCTTCATCTTGATCATCCCAAATGCAAACACGAGGAGATAAAGCGCATATTCGTAAGGGAAGATAATTTGGTCAAGACCACTGGTTACGATAAAGTATACATTCAATGGGTCAATGCCGAGATTAATGGCAATTTCCGTCAACGGTTGGGTAAAGGTCGCCATCATTGCCAATGGGGTCAACAGGAAGTTGCACAAGAAGAACAGCAACCACGCAAAGAGGAAGAATACATAGTAGCTCTTCCCTTCCAAAATAGGCAATGCCATTTCGGATACCATTTTACCAATGCCAAGGCTTCCGGCTACATTACCGATAGAAAGGCAGCCGGCTACGAAGAATATAAAACCCCAGTTAAGACGATAAATGTCTTTGTCTTCTACCAAGTCCATCCCCGGTGCAAAGCACAAGCAAGGAATAATTGCAAAAATCCAGCCCGGTTCCAGATGGGTCCAGCCACTGGTTACCAAGAGCGCAAAGAGCAACAAGGTAACAGCCAAGGATTTCTTTTCACCGGCGCTCATGGCACCCATTTTATCGAGCTCTTCGCGGAAATAGTCTTTACCGCTGATAGCTTCTTCAGGCTTAAACAAGAACAAGCACATCACCATCAAGCTCAATGTATAGGCAATCATTGGAATTTGGTGCTGAATAACTTCAAACCAACCAATGCTGGATGGACCACCGGCAGAACCACCGAAGCCAAGCAAAATTGCCAAGTTAGAACTATAGAGCCAGTTCATTGGGGTCAATGCGGAAAATGCCGCACTTAACATAATCCCTGCAGAAGCTTTGCCCGGCTTCAAATCCATCGCGCGACAAATCCCATAAGCCAATGCAGCCATCGGAATAATGGAGTTGTCCATGATGAATAAGTTCATGATAAAGCCGGTAATAAAGATGCCGATAATAATCCCACGATAGCTCGCGCCGGTTAATAAAATACAATGGAATGCAATACGGCGCATGAGCTGGGTTTTTTCCAGCACCATGGATAAAATCAATGCACCAATCAACATCCAAGGAATGTAATTGAGCCATGCCATAAATACCACATCGCCGCCGGCAATCCCGGTAATAATATAACTCAGTGGCAATGCCAACGCCACACCCGTTTGTGGCAAAGAATCAGTTGCAAAAGAGATAATCGCCATCAAGGTGATGACCAAGAACAAACGCATATCGGAAGTAAAGACTTCACTGGTCGGTACCAAGAAAATCGCCAACGGCAATAGCAAGGTGATTGCCAATTTAATCAGGGCATTGCGATTGCGCCCCAAAAATACAACGTTGTTGTCAGACATGATTTTTCGCTCCTTTCATGCTGCTACCACGACGGAATGGGCGTGTGTGCGCACGCCCTCCATCGTAAAGTGATTAGAATAATGCGCCGGTGGTTTCGTCAGCTGGGTCATCTTCCGTTACGCAAGCCGCCATTTCCGTGGTATAGCCGGTTGCTTCCGGTACGGTGGTGACATTTTCAAGCATCCCTTCGGCAGCGCCGGGCAAGCGGAAGGTCATGCAATCAATCTTTTCAACAGGAACCTCTTCCGGTTTTTCAACCTGTGGCACATAATCGTATGGATAGCGATAAGCGCGATAGATGTAAGGGCTACGGGTTTGATGATCAAACGGTGCACGATATTCCCAAACAATTTCCTTTTCCGGTGTTACTTCGAAAAGACGGCAGAAGCAGCCTTCGGTAATCAAGGTATTGCCATTTGGCAAACGTTGTGCCGCACTGATGAGCTGGCTATAGAAGGTGGTGTTGTTAATCATCGCCATCATGCCCACTTCGCTGTCACTACCGATGTAGCTCCATACCACCTTGAGGGTAACAGGGTCAATTTCAAGCACACGAGAGTGATCGCGGATGTCAACCTTGGTCCCGTCCATACTCATGCGGTCAGGAAGCCCGTAGCCTGCCCAGCCGCCGTTATCAAAAAGCAAAATATTGCCTTCGCCCGGAAGCCCTTTCGGAATCATATGGCAATGGTGTTGGCCGATGATTTGGCCAATCTTGCGCAATTCCTTGCTTTCGGTAAAGTCCGGACCAATTTTCCAAACAATCTTGCCGGTTTTTTTATCGGTAATCGCCATGATGTTTGCTTCACGTGCATCCCAGATGATATTGTCCGGATGGAAACGTTCGTCACCTTGGTCATACCACTTGTTTGGCCCGAGAGTACTCATGGAATTTACGTGCATCCAGTCGCCAAGCTCGCCGTTTTTGGTAAAGTGTTGGTTTGGGTTGCGGAAGAGAACATTCTTTGCCGCTTGAGAGAAGCCGAGCTCACGGAAATGTTCGCTCATGCGCCATTCCCATACGATATTGCCTTCCCAGTCAACTTCTACAAACACATCGTCTAAAAGCTGCTTGTCGGAAATCTTGTGATTATGAATGGTTTCGTGGCACAAAATCAACGTATTTCCACTTTCGATTTGGCATTCCATGCCCGGAACATAGTAGCCGACAGGATTCCCTTCACGTTGATAGTCATGGTGCTGACGCGCCATCCATTGTGGTTCTTTGCCTTCGTCTTCAATGTATTCCTTCTTGTTAAACTTCCAAACCACGTTGCCATCCCAGTCAACCTGCGCCACATCGGTTTGGTCCTGATAGGAATATTCAGCATCTCTCACACCCAGAGAGCCCATGCAATAGCCGCCCGGCAAGAGCTTGTTTGGAAAGCCTTGGAAGTCTTTCCAGTTTTTCACCACGCGCCCGTTCATGTCGATTAACACTGCACCAATGTCATCAATAGGGAACAGGGTGTAGCCGTTCCATGCTTTTTCAGGGTTGTAAATGGTGGTCCCTGTTGGATAAATAGTTGGTCTGCCCATAAATAAATTCCTCCTAATTTCTTTTTACCGTCATTTGATAAATTCATCTTATACCTTCTATTTTTGTCGAACCATAACGACCGTTAAGGTTTTGTGAAAATTTTTTCAAGCACCCACAAAAAAAAGCGACCGAATACACGGCCGCCGTCATGGCATCAATCGTATTTAATTTTTTTCTCTCCGCGAAGATAGGCGCGAATCCCTTCCACATCCATAATTTCAAGACCCTGCGCCTGCCGTGCCACTACACCATTGCGCCGCAAGCAGTTAATCACCCGCGACACCGTCACCGAATGAACACCCACATATTTACCGATTTCCACATTGGTATATTTCTTTGCCACCAAACGTTTGCCATCTATCACTTCATAGTGCAACAACAAAAATTCACACACCAAGCTGGCGGCAGACATATCTTTCTTTTTGCTGTAGGCCTTTTCTACGTCATCAAACAGATTGATGCACATCGCCAACGTTTCTTCTAGCAACGCCGGATGTGCGCGCATATAATCCTTGCACACCTGCACGGGAATGCGATAGCACACACAATCCGTCACCGCCACAAAATCATCGGTACATTTGCCCTCGAAATAATCTGCAAATATTTCCAAAAGCCCCACAATAGAGCTTGTAATACCGCCGCTCTCCTTGATGGTCGTAATCAATATCGAGCCTTCCTTGCTCAAAATCTCGCGATTGACCACCCCACGCTTAAGATAATAGACATAGGGCATCGGATCGCCACGGCGCATCAAATATTCTCGTGCCTTAAACTGACACACCTCTACCCCTTCCAATTGATGAATCGGCATCGTTCGCGCCTCCCCTCACCACAGATTGTCCGCTGTCACAATCTACCGCAACGCCTAGCACCAAACACCTTGTAACGGCACAACCGTTGCATCATTTTCATGGCTTTATTATAGCATACACCTTACATTTTCACGGCTTATGTTATAATAAAACCAACGATAAACTAGGAGTGATTTCATGTTAGGCGCTATTATCGGTGATATTGTCGGCTCTCGTTTTGAGATGAACAATCATCTTTCTAAGGATTTTCAATTCATCCACCAAACCTGTCGTTTTACGGATGATACAGTTACAACATTGGCCATCGGCCAGGCACTGATGGCCTCCAACGGAGATTGGGAGCGTCTGGCGGAGGAAACCATTTATTGGCTCAAGGCCTACGGACGCTTGTATCCGGACTGTGGGTTTGGACGCAATTTCCGCAAATGGCTCAGCTCGGATGACACCAAGCCCTACAACAGCTATGGCAACGGTGCCGCTATGCGTGTGTGCGGTTGTGCGGCAGTTGCCACCTCCTTAGATGAAGCGCGCAAGCTGTCGCGCATTGTTACCTCAGTGACCCACAACCATCCCGAAGGCATCAAAGGCGCTGAAGCCATTACCACCGCGATTTACTTGGCGCGCACCGGTGCCGATAAAGCCACCATCCGCAAGGCAATGTGCGCCTACTATCCACTCAACTTCACCCTCTTTTCCATTCGTGGCGATTACCAGTTTGATGTCACCTGCCAAGGCAGTGTACCCCAAGCCCTTGTTGCCTTTTTGGAATCCACCGACTATGTCGATGCCATTCGCAATGCCATTTCCATCGGTGGCGACAGTGACACCATCGCCGCCATGACCGGCAGCATTGCCGAAGCATACTTTGGCATTCCGGAAGCCTTGCGAGAACAGGCAATGGCCCTCTTGCCGGCACAAATCCAGCAAGTGGTGAACGATTTTGAACAGCGCTTCCCACTGGTGCAAACAAGCACCCACAACACCAACGAAGAATGCCTTATTTGCAAAGCCCCCCTCGAATATTTGCAAGAAAGCACACTCATGGAATGCGACATCTGCCACAAACAGGAATTGAGCAGAACCCGTTGCATCCATGGCCACTATGTGTGCAACGAATGCCATACCCAAGGCTTGGACAGCATATTTAGCGATTGCCTTTCTGCCACCGGCACCGACTCGGTTGCCATTCTAAACGAACTGATGGCGTTGCCGTTTTGCCACATGCACGGACCGGAGCACCACATCATGGTGGGAATGGCCCTGCTCACCGCCTGCCACAACGCCGGGGCTGATTTTGACCTCAAAGCCGCATTGCACGAAATGAAAAAACGCGGCAGTGCCGTACCCGGTGGCACCTGCGGATTCTGGGGCGCTTGCGGTGCCGGGCTCAGCACCGGCATGGCCGTATCCATCTTAACCGAAACCACCCCACTCAGCACCGAAACCTTTGGCCTTGTTCACAAATTGACCGCCCGCGTCCTCAACCGCATCGGCGACATCGGCGGCCCACGCTGCTGCAAACGCAATTCCTACCTCGCCCTCCAAGAAGCCACCGCCTTCATCAACGAGCACCTCAACCTCCCCATCACCCACACAGAAATCCTGTGCCACAACGCCGAAAAAAACAACCAATGCCTCCACGAACGCTGCCCATTTAACCCGGCAAACCATCAATAATGCAATAAAAAGGAGCTGACGCATCTGCGAATCTGCAAATTTTCGTTGATGTGACAGCCCTTTTTTCTTTGCTATAATAGAGCATACAAGATAACATACAAGATATTCGTTTATGCACTTAAAAGGATATGATGTTCACAAGTAACAATTATGTGCCAATCACAGCAAAAAAGCCCCGTTTTCTCACTAACGAGAAAACGGGGCTTTTGATATTGTGCGTTATTGGTGCCGGTTTAGATGACAAAGCCGCCGGCGACAGTGACGATTTGACCGGTCATGTATGAGGCTTCATCGCTAATGAGGAAGCGCACCCATTCGGCTATTTCTTCCGGGGTGGCGTAGCGGCCCATTGGCATGTCCTCTTGAAGGCGTGCCAAGGTGTCTTCGCCGAGGTTGCGAACCATGTCGGTGTGGACCACGCCCGGTGCGATGGCATTGACGCGAATGCCGCTATAGGCGACTTCTTCCGCCAAGGAGCGGGTAAAGGCTTCGATGGCGCCCTTGGTGGCACTGTAGGCCACTTCGCAGGAGCCGGGATGGCTGCCCCAGATGGAGCTCATATTCAAGATCACGCCATGATGGCGAGCAATCATGCTTGGCAGCACGGCACGGGTGCAATAAAAAGTGCCGTACACGTTGGTTTCAAAAAGCTCTTGCCATTCTTGGTCAAGCATGTCTTGCAACAGCCCGTTCCAACTAATGCCGGCGCAGTTAATGAGTGCATCCACATGGCCCCAATGCTCAAACATCGGTGCAATAACGGCTTGTACACGGGCACTGTCGCTAATGTCGCACTGAATACCGTGGACGTTGCAGCCTTCGGCTTGCAGCACTCTGGTCATGCTGTGGGCTTTTTCGATTTGCTCCTTGTACAAAAAGTTAATGGCATGACCATCCTTGGCGAGGCGGCGCACGATGGCTTCCCCAATGCCGCGAGACCCGCCGGTAACAATGATATTCATTACATTCCTCCTCAATCCTGCGCCTTGGTAAGGTCGCTTACGACAGCGCCGGTCACTGTCAAAAAGTCTGCCACAGCCAAGCCGATTTGGTTGCCACGGCGTCCGGCAGAAACGATAATTTCGTTAATATGGTTAATTTGGTCGCCGACATAGGTCGGATAGTCTTTTTTCATCCCGATTGGCGAGCAACCGCCGCGAATGTAGCCGGTGGTTTTTTCCAAATCCTTGAGATGAAGCATTTCCACGCGCTTGTTACCGCTGGCACGGGCGATTTTTTTGAGGTCAAGCTCATGGTCGGACGGAATCACGCAGACAATGGGTCCGGTTTTGTCGCCCACAGCCACGAGTGTTTTGAACACCAAATCTCTTGGCTTTTCAATTTCGTCTGCCACATGCTCAGCGTCAAAATTGTCTTCGCTCCAAGCGTAGTGGTAGGTGTTGTACGGTACCTTTGCACGCTCAACGATACGCATGGCGTTAGTCTTTTTTTCTTTTTCCTTAGCCATTATTGTTCCCCCTCCAAAAATGCTTGCACACGGGAAAGCGCCACTTCGCCCAGGCGCAGGCCTTCGTTGTAATATTCGCTGGTTGCGGACATGCTCACGCCGTAACGGCTGCGGTGCGCACTGTTGATTTCCGGTGCCACAATAATGGCACGGCCTTGGCGTTGTAACTCCAGCAAACGGCGCATTTCGTCATTGTAGTGCAAATGGCTCAGCCAATACACATTGCGAAGCTTTGGCATATCTTTGAACAGTAGGGCTTGGGTTGGGGTGAGTAGATGCCGTTTCATTGGCACGGTTGCCATCTTGTTTTGCACCACCACCAAGCGATCACAGCCGTGCTCCAAGGCCATTGAAATTGGCAGTGGCTCGGCAATACGCCCGTCAAAATAAGCGCGTTCTACCAAGGACACCGGCTCGTCTGTGCCCGGAAAGGTCATGGCTGCACGCAAATACGGTGCCAGCTGCTTCCACGTAGCGGCACGTTCGAGGGGCCAAAAAACGCCGTCACCGTTATCGGCGCGGGTTGTCGCCGCACTCACACGCCCATCGGCCGCATGAAAGGCGTCCATGTCCACCTCGTCTGCCAATTCAAAAAGTGCCGTGCCATTGACTGCACGCTCTTCCCCCTTGAAATTGCCAAACAGGTCCAAATCGTCCCCGTAGGTTTTGATAAAGTGACGATACAGATTGCCCAAGGCATCACTTTGTCCGGCATGAACATATGCGCCCATTAGCGCCCCAAAGCCTGTGCCGACAATAAACGGAAAGCGAACGCCGTTTTCCGTCCATTGCTCCAAGACCCCGCAGTTAAAGGCGCCACTCAGCCCGCTTGCGGTAATAACAAGTCCTGTTTTCATGCTTATTCCTCCTCGCGCCAGCCCTTGCACACGTCCACCCACTCTTTGGCGCCGCTGACGCGAAAGAGCTCGTCCGGTGTCATGCGCACCATGCTGGACGGACTGCCACAGGCCGGATACACGCAATCAAAGCGCTTCATGGAAATATCCAAATACACCGGCACACCCTCCGGAAGGGCAAACGGACACACGCCGCCGATTGGATGACCGGTCAAGCTTGGCACCTCTTCGCCTTTGAGCATGGTCGCCTTGAAGCCGAACACATGCTTAAATTTGCCGCTATTGACCTTACCGTCACCGGCAGTTACCACCAACAGGGCTTCCCCTTCGGCGTTTTTGAAACTCATGCTTTTGGCAATCTGCGCTTCCAAGCAACCAATGGTCGCAGCCGCCAAAGGCACTGTGGCGGTCGCACCGTCTTCAAACTCTGTCACACCGTTGGCATAGCCAAATGGTGCTAAATAGGCTTTTACACGCTCGGTATTTTCGTTCATTTTTATTCTCCTCTGTTAAAAACGGATGCTGACCTCGCCGGAATTGATTTCACGGCGATTGCCGGCAGTATCTTCTACAATCAATGCGCCATCATCGTTAAGACCGATAACCAGCACCGCTTCACGTTCGGTTCCACGCACCAAATTGACACGGCGCCCGATCACCATCAAATGCTCGCGGTAGCTCGGCATAAAGCTACGGTCCATCAGCTGCTCCGCATAGGCACGGAAACGGCGCAAAATCTCTGCCACCAATGGCGCACGCACCGACTCGAGTCGTGGCGTATCGTAAATGCTCGTGGCAATTTTTGCCAGTTCTTCCGGAAATCCCCCGGGCGGTGGCGCCACATTAATGCCAATGCCCACCACCGCATAGCGCAAACGCTGCTCTTCCAGTCCCACCGAAGCCTCGGTGAGAATCCCACAAACCTTGCGCATATTCACAAATATATCATTGACCCATTTAATCTGTGCCTTGATACCGCACACCGCTTCGATGGCTTCTACCACCGCAGCAGCGGCCGCCAATGTAAGCATATTGGCATATTGCACCTCGCAATCCGGGCGCACCACCACACTCATATAAATACCGCCACCCTTTGGCGAATAAAACTGTCTGCCCAAACGGCCACGGCCTGCTGTTTGGCTTTCTGCCAAAACCACCGTCCATTCATCGCAGCCGGACTCAGCCAACGCACGGGCACGGTTATTAGTCGAATCAATTTCCTCGGTATACTCCAGTGCAAAGCCGGCGCTTTTGTCCAAGCACGCCGCCACCGCCTCGGCACTCAGCACATCACAGGCCCCTATCAGACGATAACCGCGATTGGTGCGCGCCTCGATGTCAAAGCCTTCGGCTCTGAGCTTATCAATTGCCTTCCACACCGCGTGACGGCTCACATTCAAACGGTCGGCAAGGCCCTGCCCCGAAATATAATCCGCTTGGTTTTCTTGTAATGTTCTCAATACTTCTTCTTTTACACCCATGATATGCCTCCTTTCCATTTATATAACAAAAAAGGCCTTCCAATGGAAGACCTTTGTTAAACAAAATTAGTTGTTTGCCTTTGCAACTTCGCAAAGAGCTGCAAATGCAGCAGCATCGTTGGTAGCAAGTTCAGAAAGCATCTTTCTGTTGATGTCGATACCAGCAACCTTCAAGCCGTGGATCAAGGTGCTGTAGCTCAAGCCGTTTTGACGAGCGCCAGCATTGATACGAGCGATCCAGAGCTTGCGGAAGTCACGCTTGCGCAATCTTCTGTGTTCGTAAGCATATTGGCCGGATTTCATCACAGCTTGATGAGCAACACGGTAAATGTTGGAACGGTTGCCAAAATAGCCCTTTGCTTGCTTTAATACTCTTTTATGTCTTTTATGGGTGTTCACACCGCGCTTAATTCTTGCCATTGTTTATTGACCTCCGATTTCCTTAGATAAGCTTTTCGATACGCTTTGCATCGCCCTTAGCCATGATAGCGCTCTTGCGCAAGTTACGTTTACGCTTAGGGGATTTCTTTTCGAGAATGTGGCTGGTATAGCCATGGTTTCTTTTAATCTTACCGGAACCGGTCTTTGAAAAACGCTTTGCAGCGCCTCTGTGGGTTTTCATCTTAGGCATTGAAGTTATCTCCTCTCACAACTCTTACTTTTTTTCTTTATCTTTTTCGCGCAAAGGCACGAGCATCATCGTCATGTTACGACCTTCGACTTTCGCATCCTTTTCAACCTTGGCAACGTCTGCGACTTCTTGAGCCACACGGTCACAAAGCTCTTTACCCGCATCAGGACGGGTGATTTCACGGCCACGGAACATGATGGTAACCTTTACCTTATTGCCGTCAGCCAAGAACTTAGCGGCGTTGCGCACCTTGGTATAAAAATCATGGTCTTCGATATTTGGTCTGAGTTTTACTTCTTTAATCGAAATAACCTTTTGATTCTTACGGGTTTCGCGTTCTTTTTTGTTTTGTTCGTATCTGTACTTGCCATAATCCATAATGCGGCATACAGGTGGCTTAGCACTTGGGGAAACCTCTACGAGGTCCAAGCCCTTTTCTTCTGCCAACTTGATAGCATCACGTGGATTCATGACACCAATTTGAGCACCGGCATCGTCAATCACACGGATTTCACGGCAACGAATTGCCTCATTTACACGAAGTTCCTTACTTATGAGTGTCACCCCCATCAAAAAATTTGCAATAAAAAAACGGGTAACCTCCACCCGTTGACAGACAAATTCATTGGTGACAGCGCACCAAAATGATTTATGTACTGCGACCAACAACCTAAGCGGCGGAGGGTGAGAAACCGGAGGTTTCTGCTTTTTGCATCTTTTATATCTTACCACCTCACGTTTGCGCCGTCAAGGAGTTTTGCGGGATTTTTGACGGATTTTTCGTGGTTTTTTGCACATCTCGCTTCTATCGTATGCATGTGGTATGATAGACAAAGGCTTGCATCCAAAGGAGGGGTATTCATGCGTATCGAACAAATCAAGCAATTTATAGAGGTCGCTGCATCCGAATCTATCAATGCCACCGCTCAACAGCGTTATATTTCTCAGCAGGGACTCAGCGACTCGCTCAAACGCATGGAGCAAGAATTGGGAATTGCGCTTCTAAAAAAAGACAAAACCGGCGCATTTTTAACACAGGCCGGCAGCGACCTTCTGGAATATTTCCAAGATATTGTCGCCAGCTTCCAAAAAATTGAAGACTACGTGTTGGCGCAGCGCTTGAGCCAGCTCGAGAAAAAAGAGCACATCATGCGCATTCTTGCCAATCCTATGGCCATGTCTGTACTGGTTCCGGATTTACTGGACATTATTGAAGCACACTATGGCTTTTTAACTGTCCACTGCACCGATGTCGCGCCCTTGGATGAAATGGCGCAAGCGATAACGCATAACACCACCGATTATTGCATTTTCATGCTGATGCAATTTGATGTCGATACCATGCTCCACACCCTGCCGGACGATGTACGTGTCTATCCGCTTTTTGAAGATGAATTGGTTGCCTGTGTTTCACGCGATACCGAACTTGCCGGCAGAGAATATTTCAGCGCACAAGAATTTGACGCCATGGAAAAGGTGCTATTTAACGGCGCCTATACATCGCCACAAGAGCATACCGCCGAGTATGTGTCCAACAACACGGATTTTCAATTAAAAACCATTCTACGCCATAAAGCCATTGGTGTTTCCATCCATTCATTTGTAAAAAAGGCCTTTCCCGAAAACCTCATCGCGGCTATTCTTATTCAGCCGCCGCAAAAAATCCGCTATTATCTTATGTTTGCCAACAATCGCACGCTAAGCGATGCCGATTTTATCTTTCTTAATGTCTTGTCCGAGCTATTGCAATCCGCCACCGGTCAAAAGCCCGGCTATGATCTGCATAAGCTCTTTCCACCCAAAAAATCATAAACAGCGCAAAAACCGGCTCGCACGTTTTTTGATGTGCGAGCCGGTTTATTTTTTCACGTGTTAGCCGGCAATCAGCATATTCAATGGGAAGGCAATGAATACGTAAGTAATCAATGCCACAACTGTAAACATCCAGCCCAGCTGCAATGCATGCTTGGATTCAACCCAAGTGCTGTTACCGAATATCATCGCAGAGTTTGCAGAAGCCCCCGGTGTAGCAACGGCAGTCATAATCATAAACATGAATACACTGCAGAATACCATTGGGGAAATACCATAAGAAACCGCGATTGGTGCCAAAAGCGGCCCAAATACAATTAACAATACAAAGTTGTGGGTAAACTGCGTGGTAATACCCAACACAATAACCACGAGTGCCATAAAGCCAAAACCACCCATAGCGTTAAGAATAGGCATAACGGCGGTCATAAAGGTAGCAATAATGCCTGTTTCCTGCGCTTCAAACGCTGAACAAATAGGTACTGTTGCAACCATCAGCATGATAACGTCCCAGCTAATCCCTTGCGCCAAGGTATCAAATTTAGTAACCGGCAAGCCCTTTTCGTCTTTGGTAAAGCAAATCCCAATCAAGCAAATCGAGCAAGCCCCGATGACGGAAATATTGGAAAGTGCACCACTGAGAGCAGAGGTTCGCGGTAAGAAGGTTGGTAAAACGATAATAACGACAAACAACAGCAAATAGAACAATGCCGTCTTTTCCTTCTTCGTCATTTTCTTGGCACGCATTTCCGAGAAATTATCCTGTTCTACATACGCAGCCAATTTGGATACGTCGGCCTTAAAAATAAAGCGGCCAATCAACATATCCGCCAAAATAAGGATAATCATGACAATCGGCCCGGAAATCATCCAGCAAAGAGAGGATGAAGCAGAGAAATCCACCGCTTTAGACATCAGGTTAATCCCTACCAAGGAAAATGGTAAAAATGGGAACATTACAATCGAGAAGGTAGCAAAGAACATAATCCCGCATATCAAAAATGATACATAACGATCACCCTTTTGCATGCCCGTTTTTTTGCAAATATCCGCAAACATAAACCAGAGCAACAACGCCGTTGCAATATTATTGGTCAATCCACCAACAAAAGCTGCGATGAAGAAAAAGAAAAACGTCAGTCGCCAAGGATGACCGATATTAACCTTCATCCCAATAAAACGATTGGCAATAACAAGCATAAGACCGCTATTACTAATAAAACTAAAGAATACAAAGGTCATTAAGAGCATCAAAACCGTGCTGTTGCTAAACCCTTCAGCAAACACATCGGTGATGGTACCGTACTGAGAAAAGCCCAAAAGGAGCATCCCTAAAAATGAAGGCCAGATAAAGCCAACCGTACACCAACCGTAAATGGCCCCAAAGAAAATCCCCAATACCTCCATCCCATAAGGCGTCACTTGACCAAATGTCGGCAGGAATCGGAAACCGACCATTAATACGACACAAACCACACTGTTAATGTAATACCACATATTCGGATTCGCTTTCGCTTTTTCTGTTTGTACTGACATTGTTCTCCCTCCCTGTACAATGATAATTAAAAAGCAATGCATTCAGAAACGCTACACAAAGCTCTGAATGCACTGCTGTGAATTTGGTTTATTATTCGGCGAAAATCTGATATGCCGGTGCGCCTTCACATTCATTCGGCATTCGAACATCTAAGAGCGTTGCGATGGTTGGTGCCACGTCAACCTCTCGGATGTAGCGAGTGGTTTTGAAGTTTTCTTTAATTCCGGCCCCTGCAGCCACGAAAATCGGCGATACAGAGGTGTGCTTCAACCCATTAAAGGTAGAAAGACTATCACCATGATCATGCAAGTGCTCTTCTGCTTGGAAAACGATGATGTCCCCACATTCCGGTCCGCCAAGGCCCAAGAGAACAGCATCCTTGTTGCGCAATGCCAAAGAAATAATCGCATGTCCCTTGTCGTCACGCAAGCTGTAAAGCTTGGAAATAATTTCGCCTTCTAGGTCGTATTGGTCTTCCGGATCCACGATACCGGTTTTCCATCTACCTTTGAGGTTAATATAGATAGAATTCATGCGACTAGCGACAGCCTTTGTCTTGGACCAATCAATTTCCGGTAGCGGTTTCCCGTTTTCATCATAGAGCACCTCGGTATAACCCCAGTCGCGCATGAATGTCGCATCCACAAAAATCTGTGGCAAATATGGTGACATCCCGTATTCACTCACTGTTAAACCATGGTCAGATACCAAAAGAATGGTCCAGCCTTCATCCAATAGGTGCAAAAATCGGCCAATGTAATAATCATTTTGCTTGCAAACATTGATGATAAATTCCTCATGGTCCTCCATTGGCAAATCTCTGAACTTGGAGTCCTCTTTGTAAATGGAAAGCATGTTGTGCTTTTGCGCATCGTCATTGTGCACTTGAGAGAACACAACCTCAACGCCCTTTTCTTCAATCATATAGTGAATGGCATCTGCCCACCAACGCATGGTGCGCATCCAATTTTCTTGCATACAATCAATCGCAAGCTCCTTATCATGGAAACCTACATTAGACACCGGCATTGGATACCCAACATGGTCCACGATATCCTGATGCAAGGATTTTGGTGAGAATACTGACGTATCCTGTGTATCAACCGCTGCAGAAATCCACAAACGAACACTGCTGCCATCCTCGGCAATTTCAATCGCCTTCATATTGCGTGTTACTGTGTAGGTTTCATCATTCTTTATCGCCTTGTCAACAACACTTTCAACAAATTCCTTGTTCTTCATCGTTACAAGGCATTCATCATCCTTTTTGCTCTTGTAAATTTTAACGGTATCATAACGACCGTCTGCATCGGCAAGAAGCAATGCCGGGCGATGAATCAACCCACCGGAGAAAAGAACGACAAACTCTTTGGCATTTGCAGGAATATCAAATTGCCAATTGGATGCTTCTTTTATTGGAGAAAGGCTCGCATCCAAGCTTACCGTTGTCATGTAGGTCCCTTCGAGTGGGTCCGGCTCTAATCTAAAGAAGTGGGTTTCCTTGCCGGTCGCTGCCGCCAAGCTAGCCCCCTCCTCGTCAACCTCTTCAGCCATATCCAAATCTGTTACCACACAAAGCATTTGTGTCGTACCGGCTTTGTTTTTATAGCCCAATTTTGGAATATCTGCTTTGGCAATGGCAAGGTATTCACTTTCGATTTCACCGGTTGCCATGCAAATCCCTTCCGGATTGGTACCGTCAATCACATACAGGTTTTCACTGGAAGAGCTTGGTGGCCAAGAGGACCCCGGCCAATGTAACACGAAGGTTTTCTTACCGGCTTCGGCTGTAACGTTCCAAAGCTGCTCTGCCTTACACAAGCGAGAATCAATCGCATAATTCAACGTATCCAAACGCTCCGGATCCTGACGCCAAAAGTCGGTAATGCCGTGGGTCATCGGGTAAGCACCGGTTGCTAACGTAGTCCACATTGGCGGTGTAATGGTTGGCACCGCACCAAGGAGCATCAAGTCATCACGGGCAGAACCACGTTCCAACAAGGTTTTCAAATTCGGCATATAACCCTGCTCCATATAATATTTACTTAAACGTGGGTCCATCCCATCAATACCAAGCACCAATACCTTGTCTGTTTTCTTTCTTGTCATTATCTTCAATCCCCTTTCTATATTTATTTATTTTCGTTTATCTATAATTTTATTTTATGCACCAATCATACTCTTGTCTAACATGACTCCACCGTAGGCCTTACAAGTTTTTACGGTAAGCCGACCACAAAACACCCCCAACTGCCAGACCCATACATCTAACCGTTGGAGGTTCATTCATAAGCTTTTTATAAAAACCATCAATATTTTGCAAGCACGCCTCCTGCATTTATGCTAAGCTTGCGCATCAACAACCACCATCACCGCCTTAAGCGCACGAACCTTCAAGCGTCACCAACCATTGAGGAGCATTTTTCCCTTTACGCGCATGAGCGTAAATTTTTACGCTTGAAAATACGCGTTTTTTCGCTCATAACGAAATCAAAACGGTAGTGACCGATATACGCGAAACGAGGGCCCCGACATTCAAAGAAACCATTACAAACACATTTTTAAAAACACTGACGCAAAAGGACATCGTCATTATCAGTGGCACAGGCAGAGGCACCAAGTACCGCCTCCGCTAGTGCACGCATGCCCTATCATGCATAAACAAAGCCCTGTGCTTCCTATAAGTGGAAACACAGGGCTTTGTTGTGTGGTGGGTTATTTGGGTTCTTTTTCGGTGAGGGCTTGGTACATGCGCATGAGCATAGCGACACAGGCGGATTCGCTTTTGAACTCGGGGGAGTTTTTGTTGAGGCCGTAGGCGGCTGCCACGGCTTGGTCGTTGCGCACGTGGGCTTTGCGCAGTTCCGGTGGCATGGTAAGCTCGTCATAAAGATCGGCAAGGCTGGCATCGGGATACAAGGCACGGGCATCCAAAATGCCTTGGGCTGTCTCCTCGATTTTCGCCTTTTGTGCTTCTGTTGGTGTTGGCCATGGGAAGTTGTTGTAGATAGCAGGAGAGTATCTAAAATCACTTTTTATTCTACCTGCAAGTAATCGCATCCATGCATTGTGAATATTTGAAGTTAAAATACCAAAATCATACAAAGACGCATCTGGTATGATACTACAAGCATCACCAGCAATAACATCCGGCGTCACAAATCCTATTGGAATATATTTTCTGTTTTGAGTTGAATGCCTTGGAAATACAAGATATGTTGATTCGGGCTGTCGAATTTGACAGAACAAATATGGATAATCTGCCATTTTTTGAATTCTTGTCGCATTACTATTCATTCGAGTTTCCTTGACAATATTCAAACGGTCTACGATATCAGGTATTTTACGGTAATCAGATGGTGCTGCATTTTGAAACCATAAACAATATCTAGAATACGTACCAACAGAATCATGTAAAAATTCACGTGCTCCTATAAAAGGCTTAATGTATTTTTTCAAACTAGGATACTGTTGTTCAAGCAATTCTTTTTCCGATTTTTTTAATGTCAATGCTCCTCCATCTGTAGGTGGACTTCCTGTAGTCATTTTAGGTCGTCCATTTTTAGGCTTGTTTACTCTATTTTCAATCCAAATATCTGCCATTGGATACAGATACGGATTAATATGGTCAACATAATCAAGCTTATTGTCATCATATAATAAACGTACATTATTATCGTTTTTTGTAGAGAACCCAATAATAACACAGTGAACAGCAGCTTGGTCAATTGTCTCGCTATTCCACACAAACGTCTTATGTGCGAATTTAATTACTACTCCTTTTGAAATCATTTTTTTCCAAAATGTCGGTACTGACTCACCTTGACAAATCGAGTTTGTAGACACAAAAGCCGTTAAAATTTCCTGCTCAGCTTCAATAATATAATCAAGAGATTTCTTATACCAACAGAGCACATAATCTAATTTTGTTTCTATTTCACCTTTGCCAAAAATAGAATTCATATCATTCGCTTGCTCTTTTGTTCTCACTGATTGCCCCACAAACGGCGGATTTCCCATAATATAATTCAGCTTGTCCTTTGGCACGACGTTTTCCCAGTCCATGCGCAGGGCGTTGCCGGCGGTGATGTTGGCGTAGGATTTGAGTGGGAGGAAGTCGATTTCGTGGTGGATGATGTCGGTGGTTTCTTTCATCATTTGGCTTTCGGCAATCCAAAGGGCGGTTTTGGCAACGGTGACGGCAAAGTCGTTGATTTCAATGCCGTAAAATTGACCGATGGACACCTTAATTGGGTTTTTGCTGTCACCGAACAGACTCATTTGGTCGGTGAGGGAACGTAGCACGTCGTTTTCCATGCGGCGCAGACTGAGATAGGTTTCGGTGAGGAAGTTCCCACTGCCACAGGCCGGGTCAAGAAAGGTAAGGCTTGCGAGCTTATCTTGGAAGGTGCGAAGCTTGTCTTTGCGTGTTTTTGTAACAGTGATTTCTTGAATCTCTTTAAGCTCTTCACGTAGCCCGTCCAAAAACAGTGGGTCAATGACCTTGTGAATGTTTTCAATGCTAGTGTAGTGCATGCCACCTTTGCGGCGTGTTTCCGGGTTCAAGGTGCTTTCAAACACGGCACCGAAGATAGTCGGGCTAATGACAGACCAGTCAAAGTCTTCGCTGGCTTTGTGCAGGATGAGGTCTACAATGTGTTCATCCAAGCGTGGTATCACGAGGCTTTCGTTGGCAAAAAGGCCGCCGTTGACATAAGGAAACGCCGCCAGCTCCGGTTCCATGTAAGGGTCACGGTCTTCGGGCTTGGTGTTCAAGACCTGAAAGAGGTCGATTAAGGCACGGCGCACGTCCTTGACGGCGTAGTTTTTGAGATAGTTGTGGAACATGTTGTGTTCGCCAAAGACACCGGCATCCTCTGCATACAAGCAAAAGACCAAGCGCACGCAAAGGGCGTTAAGGCTTTGTTGGGTTTCGGGGCTATCCGGATCGTTGTATTGTTTATACAAGGCGTCATAGAGTTCGCCAACAATCTGACCGGCTTGCAAGGATACTTCCATTTCACGCTTGATTTGCTCGTTTTCCGAGTCTACCAAAAATTGCATGCGATGGTATTCTTTTTCGAGATTTTCCAACAGCAGGATTTCCGGTTCATCGTTTGGGCGATTCATGTCGTGGATGTGAAATTCCTTAAAGTTACTCACAATAATCCAACGCGGTTGTTCGTCATATGGCAAATAGCCGGCATAGCGGCGTGCTTGTTGGAACGGGGAAAGAAAGCTCCCATCGGATTGTTTTTGTCCTTTTGATAGGTCAATGTCCTTCCCTTTTTGCTCAATGAGTACCTTGGTGGATGGAATATAGCCGTCAATATAGCTTTGGTGGCCAAGCTGTACGGTTTTTTCAAATTCGATATATTGTGAAGGGTCTGCCACGTCGTAGATATCTTGCAAGAGCGCCATCCAAAAGCGTTGGGTTTCTTGCTTTTCATCGCCCTTGCCTTGCCATTTTTCGACAAATGCACGGATGGCGGCGCGTTTTTCTGCGGTCATCGTCGTCACTCCTTAAGGATAGAATCATATTGATTCTATTGTAGCATGATAGGTCGCTGTAATGGGGAGAAAGTCGCAGGACAAGCAAAAAACCACCATTCTGCCACGGGTGCTTTCCGTGGTCGGAATGGTGGTTTTTGTATATCGCCGTGCCTTAGTCGAGTTCGAAGGCGCCGGTGTAGAGTTGGTAATAGGTGCCACGTTCAGCCATGAGCTGTTCGTGGTTGCCGCGTTCGATGATGCGACCGTGATCCATGACCATAACAACGTCGGCGTTTTGGATGGTAGAAAGTCTGTGGGCAATGACAAAGACGGTGCGCCCTTTCATGAGCTTATCCATCCCATCCTGCACGATGGCTTCGGTGCGGGTGTCGATGGAGGAGGTGGCTTCGTCCAAAATCATGACCGGTGGGTCGCTGACTGCCGCACGGGCAATGGAGAGCAGCTGGCGTTGACCTTGGGAGAGGCCGGCGCCGTCGCCACTGAGGACTGTGTTGTAGCCGTCCGGCAGCATTTTGATAAAGCCGTGGGCGTTGGCAAGCTTGGCGGCTTGGATACAGTCTTCGTCTGTTGCTTCGGGGTTGCCGTAGCGGATGTTTTCCATGACGGTGTCGGTAAAGAGGTTGACGTCTTGGAGGACAATCCCCATGGAGCGGCGCAAATCGTCCTTTTTGATGTGGGTGATGTCGATGCCGTCATAGCGGATGGCACCGTCATCAATGTCGTAGAAGCGGTTGATGAGGTTGGTGATGGTGGTTTTCCCGGCACCGGTTGCGCCGACAAAGGCCACTTTTTGCCCCGGTTTGGCGTAGAGGTTGATGTCGTGGAGGATTTGTTTGTCCGGCTTGTAGCCAAAGTTTACATGCTCCATAACAACATCGCCGCGCATTGGGCGATATTCTGCTTCGCCTTGTGCGTTCACACGCTTCCATGCCCACAATCCGGTGCGGCTGTCGCTTTCTTCGAGTGCGCCGTCAGCGCCTTCACGGGCATTGACGAGCACTACGTTCCCATCGTCTACTTCTGCCGGTTCGTCAAGGAGCTCAAATATACGCGCGGCGCCGGCAAGGGCGGTGATGATGGAGTTCATTTGGCTGGATAGTTGGGTGATTGGCATGCTAAAGTTACGTGCCAAGGTGAGGAAGCTGGCAATCATGCCGACAGTCATAACGTTCATGCCTGTAAGGGAAAGGTTTGGCGCCGCAGAGGTTGCAAGTGCCCCCCCAACCAAGGCTACAACGATGAATTGCAAGTAGCCCAAGCCGTTCATGATTGGCATCATAGCGGTGGCGTGGCCGTTTGCAAGGCGAGAGGCTTCACGCCAAGCCACGTTCTTTTCACCCATATTATTTATGGCTTTGTTTTCGTAGCTAAAGACCTTCACAACCTTGAGGCCGTTAATGATTTCTTCCACATAGCCGTCCAAGGCTGCAAGGGTTTGTTGCTGTTGCATAAAGTATGGGCCGCTCTTTTGGGCAATCATGGCCGCTACCTTAATGACAAGGAATACGCCGACTACCATCAACAACGTGAGCCATACGCTCAAGGAGAGCATGGCAAAAAATACGGTGATGATGGTAAAAAAGGAGCTTACCGCCGCAGTGAAGGTTTGCATCATCATTTGGCGGAGGGTATCCACGTCGTTGGTATACAGGCTCATGATGTCGCCGTATTCGTGGCTGTCGAAATAGCGAATTGGCAGACCCTGCATTTTTTCAAACATTTCGTTACGCATGCGTTCCATGGTGCGTTGTGCTACCACGGCCATAATCCAGTTGTAGGCGAGGGTGGAAAGCACGCCTGCCCCGAGGAGCAAGCACATTCTGCCGATGGCAGCCAAAAGTCCGCCAAAGTCCGGATTGCTGACTCCAATCATTGGTGTGATGTAGTCGTCAATCAGAGTGCGCAGAAAGAGCGAGGAAGCGGCGCTGGCAATGGCACTGATGAGTACCAATACAACAACCACCACAAGGAATGGTTTGTAAGCGCCAAAGTAGTTTAATAATCGTTTTAAGGTCGTTTTGTCAATGGTTCGTGGGCCGCCACCGCCCATATGTCTGGGGTCGCGACCCGGTCTGCGTCCGTGTCCGCTCATTCTTCCAAGCCTCCCTTCTGTTGGGATTCATAGACATCGCGATAGATGTCGCATTGTGCCAAGAGCTGTTCGTGAGTGCCGGTCGCCACCACATGGCCATCGTCCAACACAACGATGAGGTCGGCATGTGCCAAGGAACTCACACGTTGGGCGATGATAATTTTAGTGGTTGTCGGAATGTATTCCTTGAGCCCGGCTTGAATCATCGCATCGGTTCGGGTATCGACAGCACTGGTGGAGTCGTCCAAAATGAGAATCTTTGGCTTTTTGAGGAGCGCGCGGGCAATGCACAGTCTTTGCTTTTGCCCACCGCTGACGTTGCTACCGCCTTGGTCGATGTGGGTATTGTAGCCGTCAGGCAGCTGTTCGATAAATTCATCGGCACAGGCAAGATGGCACACGTGGCGAATTTCTTCATCGGTGGCGTTTTCGTTGCCCCAACGAAAGTTTTCGGTAATGGTGCCGCTAAAGAGCTCGTTTTTCTGCAGAACCATCGCCACCGCACCACGAAGCGCATCAATGTCGTAGTCACGCACGTCAACGCCACCGACCTTTACTGCCCCGCCGGTTACATCGTAAAGGCGCGGAATCAATTGCACCAAGCTGCTTTTTGCAGAGCCTGTCGCACCCAAGATGCCCACGGTGCTGCCTGTTGGGAAGACGAGGTTAATATCTTCGAGCACCTTGCCGGCGTTTTCTTCGTCCTTATATTGGAAGTCTGCATGTTCAAAGCGCACCTCACCATCACGCACGGTGGTTACCGGATTTTGTGGGTTGTGAATGGTGGTTTCTTCGTCAAGGATTTCTGCAATACGGCGCGCAGAGGCGCTGGCAATCAAAATCATGACAAAGACCATGGAGAGCATCATCATGCTCATGAGAATTTGCATGGCATAGGTAAACAATGCTGTGAGTGCACCGGTGGTGAGCCCGACCGCCGCGTTGTTGCCGCTGGCAACAATGGCCTTGGCACCCAACCAGCTAATGAGCATGATGGCGGCATACATGCTGGTTTGCATGATTGGCCCGTTCAATGCCACAATGCATTCAACCTTCACATAAAGCTTGCGGATAATCGCACTCACAAGGTTAAATTTCTTGACCTCATAGCCCTCTTGGTTGAAGGATTTGACCACGCGAATGCCGCGCACGTCCTCCTGCACCACGTTGTTGAGCTTGTCGTAATTGGTAAACACTTCGTTAAACAACGGATAAGCACAGTAAATGATAATCCCCAAGCCCACCGCCAAAAACGGTGTAATGGCCAAGAACATCATAGAAATCTCGCGGTTAATGCTAAACGCCGCAATAATGGCAAAAATCATCATCATTGGCGCACGCACAGCCATGCGAATAACCATGTTGTAGGAGTTGCGGATGTTGGTAACGTCCGTGGTAAGACGAGTCACAATGGATGCTGTCGAAAACTTGTCGATATTGGCAAAAGCGTACGTCTGCACGTTTTTGAACATATCATAGCGCAAATTGGCTGAAAAGCCTGCGGAGGCCTTGGCCCCCTCGTAGGAGGCGGCCACCCCGGTGCACACCTGCAAGCCGGCAAAAATCGCCAACAGCCCGATGTATATCCACACCTGCGTCATGTTGCCCGCTTCGATGCCCTTGTCAATCAAGGATGCCATCAAAATCGGGATAACGATTTCAAAAAGCGCTTCAATGCCACTGTAGAAAATGGTGACAAACGTGGTTTTCTTGTACGCTCTCACACTCGAGAGAATCGTTTTGAGCATTGGATCCCTTCCTTTCTGTTATTGTCGTTAAATTGCTATTTTTTGGGGGCAAAGACAAGAAAAGACCTCTATAAAAGAGGTCGTAAATATCAATAATGCCGGGCTTTGCCCCTGCCTATTCATTAGGCACCTTACTATTCTAAAAGAATCGCCTATAGGCGTCAACGGCTCAGCGCCAAAAAATCGCCGTCAGAATTTACAGTTTTGGTAACAGCCGGATTATGCCATTCCGCACGGAAAAAATCCGCCGTTTGGTAATAAAATTGGCACTTGGCACGGTCACCGGCCGCATAGCATGCAGAACGGCGCGGCACCTCTACCGTTGCGCGCAATTCGCCGCCCAAGCCCTCCAAAGTACGGCGGCTGGGGAGATTATCCGGATTGCAGGTGATGATGCATTCCGTCATGCCCAGCTCAGCTGCAAAATGCAATAGCAGGCGTGACGCCTTGGCGGCATAATGATGGCCACGGTATGGCACATACACCCGATAGCCGATATGCCCCGCATATTGCAGCTCCTCATGCCAGCCCACACGCAAATCGCAGCGACCAAGCTCCAAGCGCATCTCGTTGGCGTCCACAATGCTAAAGAAATAGCTCGGCAGCCCCCCAACATACGCCGAGCCCCATTGGTATTGACGCAGCAGCAAACGAATCTCGCCATCACACAAATGTGTCGTGCTCTGTGGATGCAGCGGATGCAATAAATTTCTAAAAAATGCCACGATAATCTCCCCTCCTTCAACGTGCTTCCATTCTACCATAGTGCGCCCGTCACCGTCACCCTGCCACAAACAGATAAAATAAAAAATGACACCCTTGTCACTCCGAACAAGCCATGCTATAATAATTAGGTAAAAAATAATCTTGAAAGGGGTATGGAAAATGTCCAAACACATTAAAACCATCAGCGCACAAAAGCTTCAAAAAACCTTGAAGACTGGCGGTTGCGGCGAATGCCAAACCTCTTGCCAATCTGCTTGCAAGACCTCTTGCACAGTCGGCAACCAAGTTTGCAAAAACTAAGAATTCCCATCCCATAGGATAGACCTGCTGTGGCGCGGGTCTTTTCTTTATGGCTGATAAACTGACCATCATGCATAAAAAAGCTTGCTCTTTTTCGGAGCAAGCTTTTTTATTGGCGTTTTTTTCTATACGATTTTAGCCTAGCTTATCGAGCATGAGCTTGATTTCTTCGCCTTGGGTAAGTTCGTAGGCGATATGAAGGAAGTAGCGTGCGGCGTCATTGTTTTGTTGCATGGCAAACAGCTGTCCGTATTGGTAGGCTAGGCCGATGATGGTTTCATCGGCGCCGAGTGGGAAATCGTGGATGGCGCTGAGGGCTTCCATGACTTCAATAACCGGGCTGACCACGTCACCGGCTTCTGTTGCGATGGTGTCCAGGGCTGCTTGTGCTACCGGGGATTCCTTGTCAAATTCCATGCCGAACAGTATGCAGCCCTTGGCTTCTGCCCATTGGCCCTGTGCCATAAAGTATTGTCCAACGTTGAGGTAGCATTGCAATAAATCGTCAACATGAAACGCATATTTGAAGGCTTTGCGGGTGGCTTCCATCATTTGCTCCATGTCGCCTTGGGCGTTTGCGCAAGCAGCGGCGTCAAGGGCAAGCTTGGCGTTGGCCGGGTTGTAGCGCATGGCTTTTTTGAGCATGTCACCGGCTTTTTCATAGTCCTTGGTTTCCATCAATACATGGGCGTAGCTATGGTAAATATCCGCAAATGGCAACGCAGCTTGGCGCACCTCGCGGCTTGGTTTTTGACGTGTCATAAAGAGAATCTCTTCGAAAGGCTCGCTAAAGCAATAGTATTCGCTCATTGCATCGTTTTGGAAAAATCCGCGCGCTTCGACATCGTCGGCTTTGGCAGCCAATGCTTCAAGCACGGTCTTGGCTTGTTCATAGTCGCCTTCTTGCAGGAGATGGCGTGCCTGTTCAAGGTCATCCGCCATGGGGCGAAGCGCCTCGTTCAGCAGCCGGTCAAAGGCGGCTTGGCGTTCGCTTTCGGGCATGCGTTCGCTAATCATGCGACTGCACATGCGTGTGATATCTGCACTTTGCGGATGGTCGCTGTAGGCTTTGATTTGCGCGTTTAGGTAATCAATATCCGTGGCGCTGTCACCACTCAGGCCTTGAGTAATTTGTTGGAAAATCTCATCGAGGGTCATGGGTTTGCTCCTATCTATCGCTTGTGGATTGTTGTTCTAAAGAGGGCGCCGATTGTGGCGCGATATACTATCAATAATAGTCCTCAATTGCGTGGCTGTAAAGCAATAACGCGTCACGCTTGGCTTTGTCGGAATGTGGCTTTTGGCGTTGGTGCTTTGCGCTATCATACGCTAGACAGCGCTTTATTTTCTATGGTAGGATGAATTGAATAATCGGACTGTTATTGTGTCCATTTGAGGAGATAAGCATGTTAACCTACGATCTCTCACAGGTGCCCAAGGGGGCGCTGTATGAACATCTTTACAAATATATTCGCAACGATATCAAAAACGGGGTGCTCAAGGCCGGCGAAAAGCTCCCTTCCAAGCGCACCTTGGCAAAAAACCTCGGTGTCAGCACCATTACTGTGGAAAGCGCCTATGCCCAGCTCATGAGCGAGGGCTATGTCTATTCCTTGCCCAAGCGTGGCTACTATATTTCCAAAATTGATACCACTGCTCAGCTCCCCCACGCTGAAAGGTCCGCCGATATTGTTTTGCCAAAGGAAAAGACGCGCTATGCGGTGGATTTTTCCAATACGCAAACGGATCCGTCAAATTTTCCTTTTGCCACGTGGAAAAAACTTTTGCGTGAAACCATTGCCGACAATAGTCAGGCGTTGATGGAAAAATCACCGGCAGGTGGGGTGTATGCGCTTAAAGCGGCGATTGCCAACCACCTGCACGCTTTTCGCGGCATGGAGGTGGATCCCAATCAAATCATTGTCGGCGCCGGAACTGAATATCTCTATGGTATTCTTATTCAGCTGTTGGGACGTGACAAAGTCTATTGCGCCGAAAATCCCGGCTACCAAAAGGTGCCGCAAATTTATCGTGCCCAAGAGGTGGAATGTCGCTTTGCCGATATGGATGAAGGTGGCATTAGCGTGAGTGGCTTGCGCCGTGTGGGTGCAGACATTGCCCATATTGGGCCGACACACCAGTTTCCGACAGGTGTCACCATGCCTGTCAGCCGTCGCTATGAGCTTTTGGCATGGGCCAGCGAGGACGATAATCGCTTCATTATTGAGGATGATTACGACAGCGAATTCCGTTTGCAGGGCAAGCCTATTCCGACGCTGCAAGGCTTGGACGCCGGCAGTAAGGTGGTTTATCTCAACACCTTCGCCAAATCGTTGTCGTCCACGGTGCGCATTAGCTATATGGTGCTTCCGGTGACCTTGGTGAATCGCTTTTATAAGGAATTGGGCTTTTATGCCTGTACCGTCAGCAATTTTGAGCAGTTTACCTTGGCACGTTTTATTAATGAAGGCTATTTTGAAAAGCACATCAATCGCATGCGCCTGTACTATATTCGTCAGCGTCAAACCATTCTCGATGCAATCGGCGCGAGCCGCTTGAGCGGTCGCTGTGACATTATCGAGCAAGATAGCGGTTTACACGTTATTTTGGCACTTCACACCAACAAAAGCGACAGCACACTGCAGGCTGCCTTGGCGGCGCACAGCATCCATCTGGCGGCGCTGTCCGAATATTACAATGTGCAGACACCCAAATCCAGCCACCGGTTTTTGTTGAGCTACAGTAATCCCGGGCATCTCGACACCGACACCCTCATAAGCGCCTTGAACACCATTGCCGACTGTCTGTAATGACGCTTGTGCGCTTTTTGATAAGACCTTGCATTTACAGAAAGAATAGCGGATAATATAAGACACATCGGAACGCTCAAAAAAGGAGGCGACACCCGTTGCTTTTAGATTACGAATTTCCTACACGCGTCATCATGCAGGAAGACGCCTTGGCAGCACATTCTGAGCTGCTGAAAGAATTTGGCAGCCATGCCATGCTGGTTATGGATGGGGTCATGGCAGATGACCACCCGGCCAAACAAGAAATCCTTTTTTCTTTAGAATTTAACAATATCAAGCGCACGATTTTCTTGCACACACGCAAGGTTGCACCAAGCATTTCGAACCTCGAAGCCGGTGCTGCTTTGGCACGTGAAAGCCAAGTTGATTTTGTGATTGCGGTTGGTTGCGATGCAACCCTCGAGGCCGGCAAGGCCATTGCCGTATTGGCTGCGCAGGATCCGTTTTCGGCAACGCTTCTTTCCAATGATATCGAAGCCCCGCTGCCGGTGGTATGTATTCCAACAGAACCGGGTAGTGGCACCGAAGTGACACCGGAAATTCATGTCGCTCAGCACGGTCTGGACCGTTTGACCTTGGTTCGCAATCCGCTTTGTGCACCGACCTTGACGTTTCTTGACCCGCGCTATACCCTTCATATGGACAACACCATTGTTGTCAGCAACTATATCAAAACCCTCGGGCGTGCTATTGAGGCCATTGTTTCCGAAAAGGCCAACCCTATCAGCGACGCCATGGCGATTGCCGCCTTGGGCACTGTGAGTGATTTGGCCGGCCCGATGTTGAACCTTGAGGACAATGCGGTCACCCTTGAGCAGCACAGTCAGCTCATGCTTGCCGCACACGAAGCCGGGCTTGCTATTGCTGTGTCCGGTGCCAATATTTTGGAGGCGTTGGCTTCGCCGCTGACCTATGTGCGAAAAATCCACCTTGGCCAAGCCTATGGGCTTATTATTCCACCGTTGGTGTCCTTCCTCATGGATCGTGCACCGCTTGTAAGCGATGTTATTTTGCAAAGCCTTTATTTCAGTCGTTTGGAATCCCTTGAGGATTTCCTCTGGACGCTCATTGATGCCATTGTGCCGATTGATAGCGAAACCTTGGAACGCTGCGCCAATGCCGCGGCGGATAACCCACTGATCAAGGATGGGGCCATCAGCTTGGAATTCAAAGATTTGACCAGCTGCTATGCGCATCTCTTGGCAGATGAGGGCGAGCGCTAAAAACCGCGCCTGTTACCGTTTCGCAATGGTTCTTCTACTTTTTCCAGACATTTTTGGGGCTTGTATTTGTTATAATAAACGTACCTGAAAAGGCTGTGGTTCCCCTTTCCACACAGCCTAAGGGTTAAAAATTTGCTTTTACCCTTCTTTTTCGTTCGTGGCTCTGAACGATACAACACAGATTTACCGAAAAGGCAGCGCTTCCCTCGCTGTCTTTTTCTTCATTGAAAATAAATTGACACATTTTCTCAACACATGTTGCAGGAATAAGTGGTATTATAGAGTTACGGTTTAGGGTGATTTTTCTCCTTTTTTTAACACCCTAAGCTGCGCCACAGAATAGAACTGCCAAGCAAAGCTATTTCTCCCCTTCTTTTTCGCATTACTTGGCAGGGAAACAGCAGCCTAGGCTGCTGTTTTTTTATGTTCTTCATTTTTTCTTCACCAAGGCTTCACGAGTTCGTCATGGTTTCGTCATAGCTTCCTGACAACTCCGGTGCTTTCCTATGCTATACTCTATTCAACGGTTGAGGTTCAGATTTCTCCCCTTTTAATCACCTCACCGGTTCATCCTTTCGAACGACCACGTTTTTTTCACTCCCCCTTTTTTCGTGGTTGCAAGAACGTAAACAAACGACAGTGCCGTCCACACTGTCGTTTTTTCGTTTTACGCATCACACCCGTTCCCGTTGCCATCAAAGTGATTTATTTTGTTGGGCGTTTGTGTTATCCTGATTACTGGACATGCACGCATGGCCAACCGATTGTATTTGACCGGGTGAACCGCCTGCGTGGCGATCCCCGCGCTATATTTTTCAAGCAAAGAAAGAGAGAGAATACGAACCATGATTTGGCAAATCTTCCACGGCTTCTGTATGGCCCTGGCTGACAGTGTGCCCGGTGTATCCGGTGGCACGGTCGCCTATATTTTGGGCTTTTATGAGCGCTTTATCAGTGCGCTCGATGACCTTTTCAGCGGGTCTATGCGCGAACGCCGCGATGCTCTGCTCTATTTGATAAAGCTTGGGCTGGGCTGGGTGATTGGGATGGTTGCCTCCATGCTCGTGTTGAGCAAGCTTTTTGAAAGCAATATTTACTTTCTAACCTCTGTCTTTTTGGGGCTTACCTGTGCGGCCTTGCCTTTTGTTGCCAATGAAGAAAAGGATGTCATCAAGGGCCACGGGCGCAACTGGCCATTCTTTTTTGTCGGGCTGGTGCTCGTGTGCGGCATGGTTTTGGTGCGCGATGTGGTAGCAAGCAGTGTGGCTATTCACTTTGACGCGCTGACACTGTTCCAATATGTCCATGTTTTTCTGTCCGGTGCCCTTGCCATTAGTGCCATGGTGCTTCCGGGGGTTTCCGGCTCAACGGTTTTGCTTATTACCGGTGTTTACATTCCAACCATTAATGCCTTTTCCAAGGTGCTCCATTTGCAGCTTGAATTTTTACCGGGGCTCTTGGCCTTGGTGGTAGGCATTGTCTGTGGGGCAGCGGTGAGCGTTCGTTTCTTAAAAAAAGCCTTGGCCCATCACCGCAGTGCAATGGTATTCTTTATTTTGGGGCTCATGGCCGGCTCGCTTTACGCCATTATCATGGGGCCCACCACCATGGATGACGGTCAAGCACCACTCACCATGGATACCTTTAGCATTGTTGCCTTTTTGATTGGCATTGCCATTTTGATTGCACTTGAACGCATCAAAATCGTTGGCCAACGCCGCGATGCCGAAATGGAGGAGCTCTTGAAATATTAACATCCATCGCCGAGTCTTCCGCTCGGCGGTTTTTTTGTGCTTACAAACATGGTATGATAAAGCCAACCATTTTCTTGAGAGGAGCATCCTTATGACTTTAGATGAAATCATCGCTCAAATCGCCGACCATTTGCCAAGCGAGGACATGGCCGCCCTTGCTTACTTAAACGAACAGGCGGAGCAATACAGCGACCACGAATTTGCCGCTGAAATCACCCGTGCCTGTGCGCGCATGATGATGGATTATATTCCCGCCGATGAGCAAGCGCAGGCCTTTGATGACATGCTTGAAGAAATCGTTTATCCGATTTTAGACGGCTTGGCTGAAGCTCAAAATCTGGTTCATGCCGGTGCTGACGAGGAAGCATTGTCGGTTCTTGAGGCTTTGATTGGGCGCTTGGATGCCATTATTGATCAAGGGCTTTTCCAAAACGATGCCACAACCGAATATTACTGCTTTGGTGAGCCTTTTGAAGAATTGCTCTTTATGTACATGAATCGTCCCGAGCATCAGGTTGAGCCGTGCATGGTGCCTTTTATGGAGGTTTACGACCTCTATGGCACGCTGCTTTTGGCGCAAGGGCAAGCCCGTGCCGCCGCTCATGTGTTGAAGCAGGCTGTGCGTTGGAATCCTTGCGATGCCGCTGTGCTTTGTGATTCCGCCGATGCTTTGGCGGAAATGGGCGATGAAGACGGCTTCCTTTCTACTGTTAAAGAGGCTTTCAAGGTGGCTTATTCCGGCGAAGGACTGGCGCGTTGTTATTGTACCATCGGCCGATATTTTATGAACCAAAATATGGATAATGAAGCACTGGGCTGTACCCTGCTCGGTTTGCAATATAACGAAGACAATCCTGCCATTCATGCGCAAATAACCGCCATTCAAGAAAAAACCGATGGCACTGCCCAAGCACCGACTTTTGAGGATATGATGGCGCTTTGCGATCGTTACGACTTTAACATTGGCGCCGATGATTTGGTGGTCGGTATTGCCTGCCATTACGGCGAGACCTTCTTCCAAAAGGGCGATGGTGAGCAAGCCGAATACTTTTTGGAAATTGCTTACGAACTCACTGAAGATGATACCGTGAAATCTATGCTCGACCAAATCCAATAATGCAAAACGCTCCCGTGTGGGAGCGTTTCAGACTGTATAAAAGCCCTAATTTTGTTTGAGCCAAAATTAGGGTTTTATCTTTTTTAAATTGGAGCAATTTATCATAGATTTTTCTTTTTAGCAAAAATATCACCTCTCAGTTTGATTCTCACAAAATGTCAAGTTTCAAAACAAGGTGATTCTCACAAAATGTCACTTATAAAGATAACGCTCCCATGCGGGAGCGTTTTTTAGTGTAGCATTTCATGCAGGCTTTCGCCGACAATATCAGCGATTTTTTCTGCACCTGCGGCATTGGGATGGATGCCGTCATCCAGAGTCATGTCCGCACCGACTGTTTGGGCATAGACCTCCGCTACCGGCAAATCCCTTGCCGTCGCCACGCGGTGTATGCTTTCATTGACGGCTTCAAAATAGGCCGGGTTGACGCCGTAGCTGTTTGCTTGCAGCCCTTGCGCCGGTGCCAACGGTGTGCACAATAGCACCTTGCTGCCGCTTTCAAGGTAAGCGTCCACAAGCTGTGCATAATCTGCTTCAAACGCCGTCTGTCCTTGCCAGTAGGCGGTATCGTTGGTGCCCAGCATGATGACAGTGACATCTGCACCCCAAGCAAGGCTATCGGCGTAGGCTTGGGTGTCGGTATAGCTCGGCGCAGCGCTTGCAAGGGCGGTTGTGCCACACACACCGAAGTTTTCACAGTACAGCTCACCGCGCGCATTGAGCACATCTACGTAGCTATTGCCGCCAAAGCCTTGGGTAATGCTATCGCCCACGCATGCCACCCGTGGGGTTTCTGTGATTGGCACAGATGACATCGGAACCTGTGCGCCACAGCCCATCAAGAGCAACCCGGCACAACACACCATCGCTGTTAATCCTTTCATACGCTTGCTCCTTCCTTGTGATTGATTCGCCCGTTGTTTTGAAGGCCGAAAAATCGCCTTTATTCTTGCGTTCATCGTCCCATGCTTGGAGGGGATTTGTCAAGCACAACAAAAAAAAACCGCAAAGCGCCCACTGCTTTACGGTTTAGTCGGATTTTACAAAGAGATTATCTCGCGGGTGTCCCCCGCCATTTAGTAGAGGAAGTAGATTGTCTTACGACGTCTGTTGTAGAGGAGTTGAGGTGTTTCCTGTCAACAATTGGATTTGTTTGTGCAGCTACCTTTGCCCGTTAGTAGCTGCTGTCATCGTTGCTCCCAAAAAGCCCTGCGCTGCTTTTTTTGAGCATTCATCTGTTAAGGGGGTGTATCAAGTGACGCCTTACGATCCGCGTCACCTATTTTGGAGAAAGCAACCTCAGTCACTTTGCTCCGGTGTTTGAAAAATCAATCAAAAAAAAGTGAGGTTTACGCACGTGCGATTGCAACGCCAAGAGCAATCGCCGCTTTTTCTTCGTCAGAACCGGATTCCGGGGCGTCCAAAATTGCCAAGCCGTCAGATACGAGGTTCGCACCCAAACGAACGGCATCCTGTGCCCAATCGTCCATATATTCGCCACTGTTCCAATTATAGGAACCGAACAGCACCACGTTCTTTCCTTTGAGATCGCCGGAAATTTGGTCCCACATTGGTTGGAAATCTTCGGTTTCCAACTGTTCGCTACCCATGGCAGGGCACCCAAACGCAAAGTTGGTATAATCCGCCATCTTGCTTGGTTCAAAATCCCATGGCATGTACACATCGGCTTGTGCGCCGGCTTGTTCAATGCCCTTCTTGACCAAGTTCATAATGGCTTCGGTATGACCGGTGCCACTCCAGTAAACAATTGCGACTTTCATTGAGTCACTCCTTTCCTATTTAGATTGCTAGGGCCAGCGCTTCCAATGGCTGCCCTTCCCTGTAACGGGACATACATACCGCATGACTTTCGTCGAAGGCACGGAAGCATTTGTCTGCTTGTTCCTCGTCATGGAATACACACCAGTAGCCTTGACGCTTTGCGCATCGGGAACCAAATTGCACAAAGTCCTTCACGTCAGCAAGCGGATACGACAGAAAGAGACCGATTTCGTGTGGAAAGCCATCGTAATGATACAATCGCTTAGCAAGCTGTGTTAAGGCAGACTGCACATCGAACTCGTTATAGCCAAGGGGTGCTAAATACGCCTGTGTTTGTGCATCCTGCAAATCGCGTGCCAAGGCATCAATGCGATAGACATACGCGAGCGGCATCTTTCCTTTGCTGAAAAAGAGTCGGATGTCAATGCCGAAACGCTGCAATCGTTCACGTGCTGCTACCACCTCGTGGCAGAGGGTGTCATACTCCATATCACAGGTATTGAACAGCCCACCGGTTTTTATGCCTGTTAATACCGGTGCACAAAAGCGAACAATCCTTTCGTCTAACATCAACGTCACTCCTTTTCGATGGTTGTTTGAATTAGCCATCGCTAACTCATGCTTTTATTATAGCATGACTTTTGTTTCTGTCAACACTAAAGTTAGCGAAAACTAACTTTTTTATTTTGGCCAACGCCCACAATAAAAACCACCGGTTGAACCGGTGGTTTTAGCAAGCCCTATAAGGGCTTTT
>OLPO01000230.1_pt1 | contig 48764 bp, 40 predicted proteins | sample 1672831 | NCBI WGS metagenome assembly OLPO01 (sample SAMEA3136728, study PRJEB25190) | human gut metagenome
CGCTTCTTAGGCGGCGGGAATCTGCGTTGTTTTTCAAATGCCCGCTGTCTGAGCGACTTCAGGAGCGAGTTCGGGCATTTGGAAAACGCTTTTAGCAGAATCCCGGCACCTTAGAAGCCAGCCCCCGACGAAGCCCAGCCAGAAGAGAGGCATACTCCACGGCGTCCTATTTCTCCACTCCCCTCTTGCAACCCCACCCATCTCCTCTAAAATAAAAACCAAAAACCCCAAAGGAGGACACACACCCATGTACACCATCGGCCAAGTATCCGAAATGTTCAATCTCCCCATCTCCACTCTACGCTACTACGACAAAGAAGGCTTCTTCCCAAACCTCAAGCGCGAATCCGGCATCCGCAAATTCACCGACAACGAACTGGAAGCCCTCCGCATGATCGAATGCCTCAAAGCCTCCGGCCTCGAGATCAAAGACATCAAACAATTCTTCGAATGGTGCAGCCAGGGAAGCAGCACCTACAAAAACCGCAAAGAACTCTTCGAAACCAGAAAAAAAGCCGTAGAACAGGAAATTCTACGACTCAATAAAACCCTTGATATGCTCAAATACAAATGCTGGTACTACGACCAGGCCATCAAAGAAGGCAGCGAAGACCACATCAAAAAAATGCTCCCAGACCACCTTCCATCCGATATCCAGACCCTCTACGACAACGGTCACAAATGAGCACCACGCTGAACCCGATACTCATTCCAAAGGCCACCCTCGTACCCTTACGGATCCTCTCTTTATTTCCGGCCCCGTAATTCTGCGCCACAAAAGTAGAAAACGCATTTCCAAAATCCTGCACCGGAAGATAAGCAAAGGCATCGATCTTCACAGCCGCTGCAAAAGCCGCCATGATCGTAGCCCCGAAGCTGTTCACCAGATTCTTGGGATCATCCTCGATCTTTTCCCGGATCCGGTTCACATGCACCATAACGGTGGCGCTGCCGCCTATATAATCATCCGCACCAAGGCCAAGCCCCCTGATCTTATCCACAGATTCTGTACGGGCCGTCACCATGAGAATCGGAACACCACTCCGTTATCATGAACTACCTCTATTGATTCCGTATAAATCTTCACCACGACCATATTGATCAGCAGAAAGATCACCAGTGTGGTCAGTACCATCAGTGCATTGGATATAAAAATTCTTCTTTTTACCGTTCCTTTTTCCATATTTTCACCCTCCTGAAGGACATTTTTATTCAGTTTCTTTATACTCCTGTCCGTTAAACATTTGGAAGGGAAAAAGTTAAACATTTTCTAAACAATCTTATTTTAATTTTGTCCGATCAATACTTTTTTTCCGTTAAAAGCAAATCCATAATGCCTGATTCTCTCTTTCGGAATACCAATAGCTAAAAGCTCTGTCTCATAATTCTGGTCTTTAATCTGCTGTAACGCTGACTGAACTGCCTGCTCCATCGTCTCCTTCTGCATGCGGTTACAGACTTTAAATTCAATGATGATAGCAGGATTCTGTCTGTAATCATGCGGAATCATCATGATATCATATCGACCAAATCCACTTTCTCTGTTTGATCGTATCTCATAAGATTCTGCCTGTTCTGCCATCAGTCCCAGAACAAACCCATGATAAAAGCGTTCTGGTTCTGTACTTTCACTATCTTCTTTTCCCACATCAAAATAGCTGAATGTTGTAAGAGAAATTTTATTCATATAATAATTCATGGCTTCCAGATCGCCCAGCATAAATGCTTTTATAAATCTTCCATAATCTGACTCTGACAGTTCAAACCATCCTCTGAACATTTCATTAAACATACCTGCTGTTTCCAGATTTGTAATGCAAAGCCGATACCAGGGTTTTAATATGATTCCTCGATATTCAACTGTCTCCGCCTTGAGATAACCACTTGCAAGCAACAGACTCCAGATTGCATTCTCATTATGATCCAGCTGCTCAAACACCATCTGTTCATCAAAGCTTACCAGTATCTCCTTACCATTTATCAGATCTTCCATTTTTTCTTTTATTTCTGCTGATGCCATACGTATCAACTTTCCAATCAACGCATTGGAACTGGTTGATGCCCAGTAAGGTTTTATTTTCTTTTCTTTCAGATAATTGGTAATAGACCATGGATTATAAATATCGCGATGTTTTCCAAAAATAAAGCCATCGTACCACTGTCTGACTAACTCGCGATTTTTTTTCAGCCCAAAGTCATCTAACGCTGCAAATACTTCTTCTTCCGTAAATCCAAAACAATCAGCATACAGATCTGATGTCGTCGTCACCACCTGCAGATTATTCAGATCTGAAAATATACTCTCCTTGGATACTCTCGTAATACCTGTCATAACTGCCCGTTCCAGATATGGATTCGTCTTGAATGTTGCATTAAACAGACCTCTGACAAAATCTGTAAACTCCTGCCAGTAACCGTGAATATATGCTTCCTGCATAGGTGTATCATATTCATCCAGAAGAATGATTGTATTTTTCCGCCAGTAACGTGCCAGATACATACTCATATTGTTAAGTGCGGCTGCTGCTTCTGCATCTCCCATATACATAGTCACATTTACATATTCCCGCTTCTCATTTTCACTGAGTATATTTCCCTCCAGAAGATACCGATTTTCTTCATACACTCTCGTAATCTGTTGTTTAATCTGTATTTTTGCATCCTCAAGCTTTGCAGCTTTCACTGCTGCAAAGCTTAAAAATATCAGCGGCCAGGTTCCCTGCAATTCTCTGTATTTTTCTTCTTTCCAGATAAGAAGACCTTCAAACAGGTCCTGCCTTTCTGCGTATTTATTGGAAAAGAAACTCTCCAGCATACTCATATTCAATGTTTTTCCAAATCTGCGCGGACGGGTGATCAAAGTAATGTCATCTCCATTTTCCCACCAGGATTTTATAAAAAGAGATTTATCTACAAAAAAATAATCATTTTCTCTCAGGGATGCAAAATTCTGTTTTCCAATACTGATTACTTTTTCCATTCCTTTACCTGCTTTCTCATTCATTAGAAATGCCTTCTATCTGCTCCAAAATCCTTACCTGCGATGCTTCGCTGTATATTTCTCAAGCTCGATCTTAAAAACACGTGTCTTTTCCACATAAGCCGGGTTCATCTTCGGCTGCTTTACACCGTAATGCTCCAGGATATGGATAAGTGCGTTCTCTTTTTCCACACCAGAAACTTCTGATGCGGTTCCCTGTCCGATCACACTTGCGTATGCGTAGCTGGCTGTGCAGCCTTCCTCGCCTATTGGTGGGATAAAACGGTGTTCACAGTCTGTTTCTACCGATACATGTGCATCCTTTTCCAGGATTTCATACTTGGTTCCTTCCTTTGCTCCGTGGAAAAACAGTGTAATCCTTTCATTCTCCATTTCATATCCATAGTTTACGGGAAGAATATACGGATATTCTCCATTATTCATTGCTATGCGGATCACCTGACCGTTCTCCAGGATCTGTCGGATTTCTTCTTTATCAGTCACTTCACGTTCTTTTCTTCTCATAAGATATGCTCCTGTTGCTTTTCTTTTATCATATCATATTTTACAGAACTTCTACATATCAAAAAACAAACATTCCGACAACTCACAATCTTATACAACAAAACCTCCCGGACAGCCACGCCCGGGAGGTTTTTTCATATCCAGATATTATCCTCTTTTTCCATGTTTCAGATCTTCCACGATCTCATTATATCTCTTTCTGTTCAGTCTGTAGAAGAACAGTACTACTGCTGTAACGATCCACAGGATTCCCGGAATCGTAGTAAAGGAATGCTTCATAATACTGAGCACTGCAGAGTTCTGAGCCTGGTTTGCCACATAACCGTATTTTCCGAGAAGCGCTGCAAGAAGTGCGGTTCCAATTGCCATTCCAATCTTATTTCCAAGAGATACAAATGCATACTGGAAACCATCATTTCGAAGTCCTGTTTTCCATTCACCATACTCTACACAATCAGGAATGATCGCATAGATTGCTGTATTGAATCCTGAGAAGAAGAACTGTGTAATTCCTGCCAGTCCATAAAATGCGACCGGAGATTCTTTTATATTAAAGAAATACATCGCAAGCATGGCAATTCCTGTAAGCAGTGCAAACATGGATGCTGTCCGTCCTTTATTATTCAGCTTACGGAATACCGGCTGGAAGCAGGCAGCTCCGATAATGGACGGAATGATAATGCACATAGAGTACGTTGTATAGTAAGAAGCATTTCCCTCTACATATGTAAAATAATAAAGGACATCTGCATTTCTTCCATAAAGGGTAAATCCGAAAAGGACCTGTCCTACCAGTGCCAGAAGATACGGCCGGTTCTGCATAACTGCCTTTATCTGTACTTTGATAGAGATTTTTTCCTTCTCCGGAATTGTCACCTGCTCTTTCGTCTTTGCAAAGCAGAAAATATGGCACGCTGCAAAAATACATCCGTAAATAATCGCTACCAGAAGATATCCTGTTTTCTGACTGCTGCTTCCCAGTTTTCCGATCAGCGGTACGGTAATAATGTTAATGATTCCGATCGCGATCATCGCAGACACAGAACGCGAAGTATTGATCTTCGCACGTTCATCAATATCCTGTGTCATCGCTCCACAGAGGGTTCCGTAAGGAATATTTACACATGTGTATCCCAGAACCAGCAGACAGTATGTGATCACCATATAAATGATCTTGGATGTATCTGACCAGTCCGGATGTGCCCAGAATGTCATTATCAAAAGGACTGCTGTAATAGGTGCCGCAATAAGCAGCCACGGACGGTACCGTCCCCATCTGGTTTTCGTCTTATCAGTAAGTCCTCCCACAATGGGATCGTTGATCGCATCCCAGAATCTTGAAAACAGCATCAGTGCAGAAACCGCTGTCATACTGATTCCAAACACATCCGTATAAAATATCATCAAAAAATTACTGACAAACATCCAGCTGAAATTACAGCCCACATCACCAAAACCATACGCGATCTTACTGATCAGCGGTACCTTTCCGTATCTGTCCTCGCTACCCATAACTCCTCCTGTTTTCCGTTTCTCCTCGTATACTACTTATAATATCTCTCCCGGACAGCCACATCCGGGAGAGCTCCTGTTAATGCCTTCCCTGCTGTTATTTCTCCTGTACGTTGATGATAACCTTCATCGTCGTCTCACGGTTATCATCAATGTACTGATAAGCCTTGAGATAATCCTTGAATGCAAAGGTCTTGGAGATCAACGGTCTTAAGTGAACTTTGTCTGCATTTACAAGGTCAATGGCATCCACATAGTCGTCATGACGATACATCATAGTACTCTTGATATCCAGCTCATGGTCATTGGCAACAGCCAGGTCGATCGTTGCCATGTCTGCAAATACGGCTACCAGTACGATCACGCTTCCTTTTCTTGCGTATTTGATCGCCTGTCCCATGGTGATGTTGTTTCCGGCGCAGTCATAAATAACATCAGCCTTATCCGGTCCGAAAGCTTCCACCATTGCCTCTCCGAAATCTTTTTCCTTTGTGTTTACGCATACATCGATTCCGCATTCTTTCGCTTTCTCAAGACGAAGGTCACTGACATCTGTGATCATAACCTTCGCTGCGCCCATTCCTTTCGCACTCTGTGCGACCAGGTTTCCGATCGGACCTGCACCAAGAACTGCAATGTTCATTCCCTTTACATCACCCATCTGCTTCACAGCATGAACTGCAACTGCCAGCGGCTCGATCATGGCACCTTCCTCATAGGACATATCCTCCGGGATCGGTGTAACCTTGGACGCATCTACTGCAAAAAATTCTGATGCAGTTCCTGTTGTCTGGAAGCCCATAACCTTCAGCTCTTCACAGAGATTATATTTGCCATGACGGCATGGATAACAGTGTCCGCAATATACCTGCGGCTCGATCGTCACCTTCTGTCCTACTTTAAATCCTGTGACATTTTTTCCCAGTTCTGTGATCTCACCGGACACCTCATGTCCCTGTGTTACCGGATATTTGGTAAAAGGATGCTTGCCATGATATACATGAATATCAGATCCGCAGATACCGATGTTCATGATCTTAACAAGAACCTGATCGTCTCCTACTTCCGGAACCGGTACCTCTCTGAAAATAATCTCTCCTGGATTTGTCATTACCTGCTGAATCATAATGTTTTTCCTCCTTGTTTTGTTATATATTATCTTTTATTAATTGTTTTATTAAAGTAATTACATTATTATTCTTTTGAGATGATTTGTCAATAGTGTTTCGTAGGATTCTACCTGTTGAACAAATATGCTTTATCGTTTTTATGCACTTTTTACTATTGTGCAGTTGACCGAACAAAAAAAGGACCCGCAAATACAGTCTTATCAACATCCACTGTATTTACAGGTCCTCAAAACTACAGACATACGATCTGTTTTATTTCTATATATTTTTTATAAGCTCGTTAAAAAAGTGCTTCGCTGCACCAACTGCTGATGCTTCCTTACGGTAGCTGCAGTTTTTCAGATATCGGATGTCCCGATCAAAACCATTGTATTCCATCACTTTTTCCCCAAGAGGCAGCATGTAATCAGCCAGATATCCACCGACTTCTCCACCAAGTATAATATCCATATCATAAGCCATCCTGAGATTGGAAATGAGGATTGCCAGATGATCCAGATATTCTGACCATTTTTCTGCGGCATACGCTTCTCCCCTGAAAAGAACCTCCATAAACTGATCCAGATTTTCATAATTATCACCGGTCAGTGCACTGGCCGCACAGTAGGCATCCGCACATCCTTTCTTTCCACAGTAGCACTGTCTGCCACCTGGAACCAGGATCATATGACCGAATTCTCCCGCCTTCTGGTTCTGTCCGGCAAACAGTTTCCCTTCAATACAGAACGCACCGCCAAGCGTATTGTTTAATGACAGATAGATCGCATCTTTGTACTGGTGAATATCCTCCGCCATCATTGCTGCATTGGCATCATTCTCAAAATAAACCGGGCAGGAAAAAGCCTGCTCCAGGAAGCTTAAGCTGTAATTCTCAATCCGCAGTGCATGGGACTTCACAACAAGCTGCTGCTCCCGGCTGATGATACCCGGAATGGATATCCCGATTCCCAGAAGCTTATCCGGCTCTGCCATATCTGCAAGAAATTTTTTTACCAGGGAAGATAACTCCACACAGTAGGATGCTTCCGGAGAAAATTTCATTCTAACCCTCTGCTGTTTTTCGATCTCATATCCCATATTTACCAGAGCCATTCCCACATGATTGGCTGTGATCATAATTCCCAGGGCATAACGGTATCCTGGGTTGATTCCTATGCGCTTCGCCTTCCGTCCGCCTGTTGACGCATACTCACCGGTCTCCACCAGAACCCCGCTGCCGATCAGCTCATTTACATTGGAAAGAACCGTTGGCATACTCATGTTCAGATTCTTGGAGATCTCCACCTTTGAGGTATTCTGATTATTGATCACATAGCTGATGATCCTGGATCTTGTATTGTTTTTTTTCTCTGCTTTTGGCGACATATCGAACCTCTTTTATAAACTCTTTTATAAAAGAATGATAGCTTTTTTCGATAGGTTTGTAAAGTGTTTTTTGCAACTACAGTTTCTCCAGAATCTGTTTTACCAGCTGCTGCACTTCCACAGGCTTGGCAATGTGACCATTCATTCCGGCCGCCCGGCATTTTCCCACACATTCCGGTGCTGTCTGAGCCGTCATTGCAAAAATAAGTATGCTCTGTGCATCCGGTCTGTCCATACCACGGATGAACTCTGTCGCCTGAAGTCCATCCATGACCGGCATCATCACATCCATCAGAATCACTGATATCTCCCCAGGAGCAGAACTGCCGAATTTTTCAACAGCTTCTTTTCCATTCCAGGCTTTCTCAACAGAAGCACCGTGCTCTGTAAGATAAAACTCCGCGATCTCCATATTGATCTCATTATCTTCCACCAGAAGAATATGTCTGCCCTGAAGTTCTTTTCCATCTGGAAGTATGTCCTGCTTCCGGATCTGGTGTTTGCCATGATCCAGCTTAAACGGAAGGCGGAAAATAAACGTTGTTCCAATTCCAAGCGTACTCTCAACCTCTATACTTCCATTCATCTGATCAATAAGATTCTTTACAATGGACATTCCAAGACCCGTTCCCCGATACTGGGTTCTCGCCCCGTTTTCTTCCTGATTAAAAGGTTTAAACAGTTTATTTTTCACAAACTCTTCGCTCATTCCGATCCCGGTATCAGTAATACGGAATTCATAGATAACCGTTGTACCATCGCAGGAGATTTCTTTTGTATAAGTATCAACCTTACCTCCGGGTTTATTATATTTAACAGAATTGCTGAGAAGATTCAACATAATTCGTTGTACCTGCAGAGCATCCCCGATCAGCGCAGTATGTTCCATTCTTTCTCTGTGTTTCCGGTGGGTCATTCCGGTTTCTATCATCTGTGCATCGATCAGTGTTGCCACCTCATTCACCAGTAGCTCCAGATCAAATGGCTCCTCCTTCATCTGGGCGTTTCCGGATTCCAGCTTACTCATATCCAGCACATCATTGATCAGCGCCAGAAGATGTGTTGCTGAAAGCTCCAGTTTTTTCAGACTTTCATCCATTTTCTGCTGATCATTTCGGTTTTTCTGCATAATATTCAACATTCCCATGATTCCGTTAATCGGTGTACGGATGTCATGGCTCATACGGTTCATAAACTCTGTTTTTGCCTTGCTTGCGGAATCTGCCTCTTCAAAAGCATGCTGCAGACGCTCATTTTCCTGCTGCTCCTTCTCGTGAAAGGCCGAAGTATCTTTAAACAGCATGATACCGTGCACAACGATCTGCTCTCTGCCTGTACTGCTGTCATAAAGTGTATCCTTGGACATCAGTACTGTTTTCTGCAGCCACACAAATTTTCCATCTGCAGTTTTTTCCCGAAATTCCACAATAATCTGTTTGGCACCTGTACGAAAACGCTCCAGAAGTTTGTCTGTCGAATCGACGATACGATAATTTTCCAACGTTTCCTCTGCTACAAAAGCACGCCTTTTCTCACAGTATTCATTGTAAGAGCAGGGCAACTCCAGATCTTTCAGAAATCCCATGATTCCCTTCTGATAAAAAGCCTGCTCCATCCTGTCATTCGTAAGATTGACCATATACCCTGCTTCTGCAGTCTCCAGAAGCGCATCCACATAATTTCCATTCTCAACAATCGACTGGCGGAGCTGTTCATAATATCTGGTAAGACGTGCCTTTTCGCTGACTCTGATTTCTGAGCTGTCCTGAAAATCCTCAAACCCCAGCACGAAATGATGCAGTCTTCCATCCTCAGCCGCATTGATAAAAAGTATCGTCATTTTTCCATACTGAAGTTTTTCCTGTTTCTGATACTGATAAGGGATCTCAAGTTTTCCGGACTTCGCATCAAGCTGCTCATCAAGATAGGAAATCTGCAGTTTTTCCCGAAGTTTCTTTCTGGTATCACCTGTGGAAAAATCCTCTACGATCTGTTCCACAGCACCGGAATAGCTTCCATCCTCAGCCAGAATAAAGTCTTCGCCGACACGAAGAATACGATAATCATCCAGCCTGGCATTGCAGTACAAACATGCCGAAAAATCATAGCCTTGTTTTTTCACATGATCCAGAATTTTCCGGTCTGTTTTCTGCCGGTCGGAAGCCTCCTTCAGCTTGGCACGATTTTTATCAATGTACATGTTTTTGTCCGCATAGCGAAAAAGATCTCTCAATGTACTTTTCTCAAAATCCGCCATACTGGCATAGCCTGCTGCGTAGCTTATCGGCATTTCGGGATGGCTCCTGGAATATTCTTCGGCATGCTTCCGGATTCCCTGAAGACATTCCCTGATTCCCTTATCATCCAGTCCCTTCAGAACCGCGATAAATTCATCCCCTCCGTCACGTCCCACAAAATACTCTCCCGGAACTGCTTCGCGGAGAAGAATCGCAAAAGACCGGATATATTCATCACCTTTTTCATGTCCCAGATTATTATTGATCGTTCTGAGGTTATTCAGGTCAAACACACAGACTGCAATGTTCTCTCCATTTTCGGCGGCTTCTGCTCCGTCCAGAATTTCTTCACATTTATTTTTATTTGGAAGACCTGTAGCCTCATCCAGGTAAACTTTTTTCTGAAGAATTCGGTTCTGAGCTGCAAAACGCAGAGCACGCACTAGTTCTCCCGCAATAAGAAGAATAAGTCCTGCAATATCCACTATGACTACCTTCTCCAGATGATCCAGGGAAGTCGCTTTTTTCTGGGAATAAGCTTCTGCAAGTCCGGTAGCTTCATCACAGATCTGAAAAAATTTCTCACTCTTTGCAATGATATCTGTGCTCTCATAACCCTTCTCACGGACAAGCAGGATCTCTTTTTTCAGCTCCTGAAAGTACCTGTCCAGCTCTGTCATCTTATCCTGAAAAGCCTGATCATCCAGTCTCACAAAATTCAGCTCATCACTGCCGTTGCGAAGTCCATCTATGTAGGAAGAGATCGTACCGCACATTTTGTCCTGCGGCTGTCCTGCATCCTCGAGCTTTATCATTCGCTGAGTTCCGCCGCGCACCAGACCTGCATAATTGACGATACGCGCAGTTCCCTGAATCTGTCCGACCATGACCATGATACTAAAAAACAGCACGATCAGTATCACTGTCAGCACTGTCATACCTGCCCGCATCATGTATGACAATTTTTTATTTGAACTTTTCTTTGTGTTTTTCATAGAAATTTATGCCCCGTTTTTTGTCTTTTTTTCGAAATCGAGTTGTTCCCATTGTAGCCTCAAGTATGTTGATTTTCAACCTGTTTGTCTGTTTTTTTTCGCATACAGAATGTGCAAAATAATATTCGAACTCAGCTTCCGGATCTTTTTCAGACGGTAAAACCAATGTATTTTTTTTATTGCTTTATGTACAATTCAGACTTATAATAAAAGGTACAAAAAACACGTAAGATCCTACATGGAAATAAAATTCTGGAGGAAATATTATGAACGAAGAACTTTTTAACGAAGCGTCAAGATCCAATGTCCTTTCCAAGAAACTGATCGATCAGCTTCAGGAGAGCATGAGTTACAGCAGTATTTCCTTTGTGAACTGGACGATCGAAGTCCTGAAGCTGCTGAAAGCACGTATCGAACGTGGTGACAAGATCACTGATGAAGTGACCGGCAAGACCTATGATCTGCTTTCTTTCCATAAATTCGTGGAAGATAATTTTTCCGACTATATCACAGGTCAGGTATTTAATGTATCCTTCCGGGCACAGAAGGTATATTTTTCACTGGAGGCCTGTCCGGGCGGCTACAATCTTATCATGGCGGACGATGGCAACCAGAAGACCTACCGCTGGATCTCCAGCCTCAGCAAACGTTTCTCACTGGTAGAGATGATTGCCACAGGAATCGTTTATATCAAAGATACCCGTACCGATACCTATCAGCCATTTATTTCCGGAAGCGGTAAATATTGTAAATATGATAAAGAAACCGGTATGATCGTCGAATTGTAAGTCAACAAACAGTCAGGGGGAATTTGCTATATCAGCAGATTCCCCCTGTGTTTTCTCAGATCCTCTTCAAAAAATCAAACGGCTCCTCTTCATTCAGGAAATGCATCAGCATATAGGAGCATACGATCGCAACTCTCTCTTCTTTCAGAATCCTGCGTACCTCGTCTCTGTCCGCAATGACAACCTCAATTTCCTCGCTGTCCTCCTGTGCCGCTGCACTGATCTCACCGCTGGCATAACCGTAAACAGTTGCACAGGACTCATCTGTCATTCCGATCGTCGTAAAGTACGGCTTCTCAAAAGCCTCATCAACCTTCAGCGGATCAAGCTTCAGTCCTGTTTCCTCAAAAAGCTCCCGCACTGCACTCTCATGAAAATCCTCGCCCGGCTCCACCAGGCCTGCCGGAAATTCATAAATATATCCCCCTATCGTGTAGCGGTACTGACGGATCAGAACTACTTTATCATGATTCTCACCGTAAACACTGTAGATGATCACGCCATCCGGGTGATTCTCCCTTGTAGAAAGCTTCATATCTTCTACACTCTTCGCTCTGGAAGCCACAAAATAAGAAACCGGTGTGTTATGTACACTGGTCGCATCCACCCCGTAAAGATTCACGAATTTATTGTCTGTAAGTTTTTTTACACTGTTGATCTTACCCATCTTAAAAAAGCTCCTTCCGAAATATTTTCTGCTGAAATTTCATAAAAACATTGTAGCCCATCTCAGAAGAAAGGTCAATTTTATGCTTTCACTCATCTGAAAAAAATGTTATACTCAACGTACAATTACACTTTGACAGCCTTTCTGCTTCTGCAAAAATGCTGTCTTTTATTACGCAATATCTACTAAGAAAGAAGGAAAAAAATTGAAAAACCAGACAACTGCCACTCAGGCTGGGAATCCCCTGGGAACAGCTCCCGTAGGCAGCCTGATCGCAAAATTCGCCATTCCCGCGATCATCAGTATGCTGGTCAGTGCCCTTTATAATATTGTCGATCAGATTTTTATCGGGCAGGGGGTGGGAATGCTTGGAAATGCGGCTACCAATATCGCTTTTCCGGTAACGATCATCTCCACAGCGGCAGCACTTCTCCTTGGTATCGGAAGTGCCTCCAATTATAACCTGGAAATGGGTGCAGGCCATGAAAAAAAAGCCAGCTCTATCGCAGGAACCGGACTTTCCTCACTGGTGTTCTTCGGCGCAGTGATCGCAATGATCGTTCTTCTGTTCCTGAAGCCACTGCTCACTTTTTTTGGCGGAACGCTGGATGTAATGCCATATGCCATTGACTATATGGGAATCACAGCCATCGGTCTCCCGTTTTATGTTCTGAGTACCGGCGGCAATCATCTGGTCCGTGCAGACCGAAGCCCCACATACTCCATGACCTGTACACTGATCGGTGCCATTATCAATACGATCCTGGATCCACTTTTTATCTTCGGATTCGGGTGGGGCATCAAGGGCGCTGCATGGGCAACCGTGATCGGACAGATGGTTTCCGGATTACTGGTCATCTTCTATTTCGCAAGACTGCGAAAAATGTATCTTGACCGTTCCATGCTGATCCCCCAAATGCAAAATCTGTCCATGATCTTTTCCCTGGGACTTGCGGCATGTATCAATCAGATCGCCATGGCTGCCGTCCAGATCGTCATGAACAATATCCTTCGTCATTATGGCGCAGCTTCTGTTTATGGAAGTGATATTCCCATCGCCTGCGTTGGTATCATCTCAAAAGTCAACCAGGTATTCATGGCTATCTGTATCGGAATATCGCAGGGTTCCCAGCCCATCTGGGGCTTTAATTACGGTGCCGAAAATTACAGCCGTGTACGTCAGACATATCGCTATTCTGTGACCTTATGTACTGTGATCGCAACGATATTTTTTATCTGCTTCCAGTTTTTCCCACATCAGATCGTAAGCATCTTCGGAAACGGAAGCGACCTGTACTTCCAGTTTGCAGAACGTTATCTCAAGATCTTCATGCTGATGACCTTTGCCAACGGTATCCAGCCTATGTCCTCCGGATTCTTTACCTCCATCGGTAAGGCAAAGCTGGGTATTGTCATGTCCCTCACAAGACAGGTGATCTTCCTGCTGCCGCTGATCATCATCTTCCCGCTTTTCATGGGAATCGACGGTGTCATGTACGCAGGTCCGATCGCAGATACTGCTGCTTTCGTACTTGCAGTTATTTTTGCCAGAAGAGAGCTCGGCATTATGAAAAATGCCGAAAGAGCTGCATAGCAATACAACAAGCCGTATAAAACAAAAGTGCCATGTAACCTTGCTGCCAGATGGCAGCTACCAGTTACATGGCACTTTTGCTTTATTTATTTTATCAGTCACCCTTCAGCACAACACGGATCTTCTTGTAGATCACAAATACGATCAGGGAGGTTACTGCATACTTGAAGATATTAAACGGTGCAATGATCAGCAGCGCAAATGTAAGCAATCCGTTTACAGAGCTGTGTACAGCACTTCCCATCTGGATAAAGGTCTCGATCGGCATTCCAAAAGCCTTACCATAGGCCGGAAGCAATACGAATGCATTGATAAAGCATGCAAGAATTGATGTCAGGATCGTTCCCACTGCCATACCTGCAACTGCATGTGCTCTGCTCTTCTTATGACGGAAACGGTAGATCAGTCCTGCCGGCACTACATAAGCACATCCAAAAAGGAAGTTGGCCACATCACCGACACCTGCTGTCATGGTTCCCTTAGTCACAAGATGTACGAGAATCTTCACAAGCTCAATGAGAATACCTGCCACCGGTCCCATGGCAAAAGTTCCTACCATAACCGGCACCTCGGAAAAGTCAAGCTGATAAAAAGACGGCGCAAGGAACGGAATCGGAAATTCCAGATTCATTAATACTCCTGCGACAGCACCAAGCATAGCTACCTGGGCAATCGTCCTTGTTCTGCTCCTTTCCATGGCATTTCCTCTCTGTAATACCTGTTCACTCATAATTCTCTCTCCTTCTTTCGAAATATTCCAAAGAAAATTTCTACAAGAAATCTTTATGCCGGAAAAATATTTCCTGACATAAAAAGCCCCGGGAACTTCTTCCCGGGGTATTGATCACGTTTAAAAATACTGCGCGTTCTTCTCTCATCCAGACTTTACTGTCGGTCCTGGAATTTCACCAGATCAGCCGTCGAAGCGGGTCGCGGACTATACCGCCGGTAGGGAATTGCACCCTGCCCCGAAGAAATTTTCTTTTCTGTGGTCATTATAACGCACTTATTCAGTAATTACAACCCTATTTTTTCATAAGCACCGGTGCCTTGAGAAGTCCTGTTGGTTTCAGCTGGTATTCATACGCCCAGAGATCACCGGTTGTTCTCCATGCGTTTGGTCCGTACCAGTCCTCTTTCTGATCGCAGTTATGCAGAGTTCCGAAAGTGTTCACTCTGTTTCCGAACACAGTCAGCTCCAGCTCATGCTCGCCGGCTTCCAGCTCTCCGAGAGATAATTCATACGGAGAAAACGCAATGTAACCGGCTTCCTTTCCATCAACGGAAGCCTTGAGAACCGGTGCTCGGAACATGTTTTCGCGCACTGTCACCTCGCCGCCGGTGCTGACAAACGGAATCTTATAAGTCACATTTCCACCGTAGAACGGATAGCCCTGTGCTGTGAGATCACTGAATGCAGCCTTATGCTGCACTTCTCCAAACACCTGATCCCGTCCCACAACCTTCACGGAAAATTCTCCCAGAAGGAACATTGCTTCAATATTTACCTTGGAATTATAAGGAATCTCCACGATCAGCTCATGCTCACCTGCTTCCATATCCGGCATTGGAACTTTGCGGATGCAGTGATCCACATACCAGCCTTCTGCCTTGTTTTCCACAGTTTTCTCATCCAGGAAGATCTTCGTCTTCTCATCATTCTCCATAGCCAGGAAAGTTCCTTTCAGATCTGCTTCTGTATGAATGTGGAATTTAAGAGACAGTGTATGCTCAAATCCTTCCACCTTATCATTGGTCCATGGCTGTGCAAAAGCCTCCATACGGAGCGGATAACCAAGCTTTTCACGGAAACGGTTATCAATACGCAGGATCTCTTCCTCCGGCTTCCATTCACCTCCGTCAAAAGCATACTCTGCAAGATCCAGAATACTTACATTCGGTTCGCTTCGTACGATCTCCACCTGATCAGAAATCGGAAGCTCATATCCGAAACCTGATACTTCGCATGCACCGGCAGAACAGCTCTTTCTCTCTAAAATAAGTTTCTTCACTTCTGCTTCTGTCAGAGGTTCCAGCCAGAGAAGCAGGCTGTCATGGTCGAACATGCTGCGTTTCAGAACAGTGTCCCCTTTATGGTACTTTGCTGTCACCGGATAGATTTTTCCGGTCATGGCATCATATACCGTTACTTTCCATAAACCACGAATCTGGATACGAAGCTTCTCTTCTCTTGGAAGATCCTGATTTTTCTTACGCTCCTGCAGCTCATTGATCACAATGCAGGCATCTGAAACCTTCTCTGTACGGTTCACATGACACAGGAACAGCCAGCGGTTCTCCCCTTCCTCACGCATCTGATAGATCAGATTTGTGGATGGTTTTCCATCTGCCTCCAGAATCTCGATATCTCTTGCAGCTTTTACAGCTTCCAGAAGACGATACTTGCTGAATGCTACTGTCTCGCATTTTTCTGCCAGCTTCGTTCCCCGGTCAGACGGATAGGCATCTGCATATTTCGGAAGCTGTCCCGCAAAGATCACGCGGCCGCCTCTTGCCTTAAATTTCTCCAGGATCTCCAGTGTGGAGTTTCTAAGTGTCAGACAATTAGGAACAAGCACCGTGTCATATTTCATAGCTCCGACCTTCAGAAGCTTCTCATCCTTCTGTCCCTTATTCAGGTCCGGAAGCAGAGATTCTGAGATAAAATCAAAATCCACTGTCCCATAAAGCAGCCAGTCGATCATGTGAATAAAGTTCTCATCCATCTCCTCACGGATCGGTGCTGTCTGCTCCTTCGGTCCCCAGAAAAGCCAATAGGACTCTACCGGATGGATCACAGCAAGCTTCACATGCGGAATACCTCTTGTCAGTGCTGTATTCACTCTGGCAAAATAATTCTCCACAAGAGGATATTCTTTATACCATGGTGACTGATAACTGATGGATGCCGGATAATCTCGCTTCGCCTCACCGGCCATGGAAGTCCAGGTCAGATGCGGAACACGGACGGTTACACCAAGTGCTGCCTGCCAGTCACCCTGAAGCTTATGTCCACGGAAATCAAAATCCCAGTTTGTAACTCCATAGAGCTCGCTGGTCATGGCCTCTCTTCCAAACTGATGAACCGCGCTTTCTGCCTGTTTCGCGGTAGAAAGCTCTCTTCTGTCACAGAGCATGTCGATTCCCGGAATCTCAAAAGAACGATAAGAACGCATCGCCTCACCAAGTGCTGCTGTCTGTGTCTCCAGAGTCGGCTCTTCCATCATATGTCCGGTCAGTGCAATTCCATGCTCCTTGCACCATCCACCGATGGTATCTGCAAAAGCATCTGCGAAACGCTCTGCAATATGGTCATGATACTCATATCGAATCCGGGAAACTGCTTCTCCCGGTAGCTCCCAGAACAGCTCCGGCAGATGTTCAAGCAGACTGTGTCCGTATGCAGCCTGAAAGGTTTCATCCAGATCATCCGTATACGGAATCGTCACATCCTTTTTCTCTTCTGCAAAATCCAGGCATTCTTTATGAGAAAACTGCGGTTCGTCTGTAAAGATCGCAGGAACTGTTTTTCCGAATTCCTCTCCCAGATTTTCAAAATATTTTTCATGTGTCACCTGAATAAAACGCTTTACAGCCTCTTTGTCCAGGGTATTCAGATACGCTTCGTTATTGAACCACGGATTGTCACCGGACACCTCAAGATATGCAAACCACTCCGCAAATCCATCTTTCAGCTGTGCATCCTCGCTGATCTTTTCATACTCGGCCAGATACCCGCCCTCAAGACGCACCTGATATCTTCCGAGAAAAGTTCTCTCGTTGCTTCTTACCGCCTGTCCGGAAGAACGCAGCTCGCTGTTTTCGATCTTTTTTCCCTCCTGGCGTTCCGGTGTAAAAAGAAGAAAACGGATCCTGTATTTATGATCTTTCGTTACCAGTCCGCCGCCTGCTCCTGACGGCCAGCGATCTTCATCATAAAGCCATGTGAGCATATCTTTTTCCCTGCTCTGTTTCCAGGCATACTTCACCAGATTCAGAAATTCCTCGCTCATATATGGGTTGTCCATTCCTGTACGGCAGTGAATATGTCCGCCGCCCATTCCCATGGCCTTTAATGCCTCCAGTGTATTGTCGATCTCCGCCTCTGTCATTTTGCAGTTCCATGCCCAGAACGGTGCTGCCCGGTACTCGCTTCCCGGATTCTGAAATTTCTCCTCTGTCAGTTTTTCCCCATTATGGTACAGCATACCTTTGCCCTCCATTTTTTATATTGTTTCAATTGTTTCTTTTTCCACGTATTCTGACGGCCTTACTCCTGTATAGGAATAAAAAATCCGGCTGAAATAAAACTGATCTTTATAACCTACCTGCTCTGCTACATCCTTTACATACATCTTTTCCTCACGGAGAAGAAGCTTTTTCGCCTTTTCCATTCGAAGCGCGGTAAGATACGTATTAAATGACGCATCCTCATACTTGCGGAAAAGCCGGCTTAAATATGTCTGTGAAACACCTACAGCCTTGCTCACACTGTGCAGGGAAAGCTGTTCCGACATATGCTTTTGGATATATTTTTTCACACTCTCAAAATATTCCTCTGTATCTGTTTTCTGCGCAGAAGCCGTCTCCTCATGCACATCCTTAAAGAAAATATCAGATATCCCGCTGCAAAGCTGCTCCACATTTTCTGCTGTAGAGAAAATGTCATCCATAAGAAATTCTGTCTCACGGTAATCCCAGTTTCCGGCATCGTAGCGTTGGAGCAGATAACCGATCTGCCGAACACGTCCTTCGATCCAGAGCTGGGTATGTTCTTCTTTTACCCATTTGCGGATCAGTTCCTCCGTTTTTTTCTGGAGACGGTCATACTTCTGTTTTCCTGCAAGATATTCCAGTTCTTCCAGATACTCATAATCTCTGCCGGGCGCCCCTGTACTCTGTCCTCCATCTGTCTCTTCAATGATCAGAGTCTGATTTTTTCCCAGAATGATTGAGGCGTCCAGCTTACGGTAAAGCTCCCGGACCATTTCTCCGATCTGACCCACAGGAACAGATTTTCGGCGGATGATGGTAGTAACATACGCAGCTTCCGGCTGCTCCTTTCCAATACGTCTGCGGATCATCTGTTCATAATCCACATCACTGACGATCTCGCCCGGACAGAGATATAAGGTCTCCTGTGTGTCACGGCCATAAGCCAGTATCATCTCATTGATATCCGAAAAGATCTCTTTTCTTCCGCGCTCCCCATAGCGGCTTGGAAGTCCGTTCAGCCTGACGATCGCCCCGTAATAATTTTCCGACTGAAAGTATCTTCTGAGAGCTTTTTCATCTACAGGAAGCTCATTTACCATCCTGTGCATAAGAACGTTCCGTTCCTTATAATATTTCTGTCTCAGCTTCTCTTCAATCTTTTTGATCAGCTTGGCAAACTCTGACGGCACGATCGGTTTCAGGATATAATCACACACCCCAAATGCGATAGCCTGCTTCGCATATTCAAATTCCTGATATCCGCTGACTATCACACTGAGCACTTCCGGATAACGTTTCTTTGTCTCTTCTACAAGCTTCAGTCCATTCATCACCGGCATCTGGATATCTGTGATCAGAACATCCGGTTCTCCTTTTTTCTCCATCAGTTCCAGTGCTTCCTCACCGTCATAGGCAGTTCCCATGATATCAAAATTACTGTATTTTCGTTTTATAATGTTGACGATCAGACTGGCTGCCATCGGCTCATCATCAACAATCATCACCTGATACATCGGCTTCATCCTCCTTTTCCGATACCCCTATGATGACACTTAATCCCTCTTCAAGGTTTCGTATCCGGAATACTGCTCTTCCATTGTACACAAGAAACATTCTTGCATAGGTATTCGCCAGCCCCATACCTCCGATTTCCAATTCTATACTGCTTCCTCTGGACATGATCTTTTTCCGGATTTTTCTCATTTTTTTGTTTAACTCTTCACGCACTTCTTCCGTGGTACCCTGTCCGTTATCCCGGACTTCAAAGTACCAGCCTGTTTCATCTCTCCAGCCATGTACGTAAATTTTCATGATATTTTTGCTGTTATTATATCCGTGCTGTATGCTGTTCTCTACCAGCTGCTGCAGCACAATTTTGGGAAGCTGCTCCTGTTTTACGGATTCCTCACAATCCACTTCCACTTCCAACCGATGTTCATATCTGGATTTCAGCAGAAAAATATAACGTTCAAGATACTCCAGCTCCTTTTCTACTGTTGCATATCTCTCCTTTGTGTTCGTGGAATACCTGAGCATAGCTGCCAGACAGCCGCAGATCTCGCAGATTTCCTCATCACCGTCCATAATGCCTCTGCTTGATATTACATTGAGCACATTGTAAAGAAAATGTGGATTGACCTGCGCCTGCAGGGTATCGAACTGTGCCTGAAGCTGAAGCAATGACATTCGTCTTTCTTTTACAATGGATTCGTTCAGTCGCCGCATCAGATTCTGGTATGCGATTCCTACTGCCTGCACTTCATCATCTGTATCCGGAACCACAAGCTCTGCATCCATATTCTCGATTCCTGTATTTTCCATCTGATCCTTTAACACAGTCAACGGCCTGGAAAGCTTGCTGGCAATAAAGATTACCACTCCCATGGAGATCACAAAGCAGCCTATAGCCATTCCCAGAGCGATCATCACAGCCTCTTTCATCCCCGCAATGATCTCTGTTTTTTCCTCCAGGGCAACCACACGAATCCCATAATTATCGGATATCTCTGATGCTGATGCCCACATGCTTGTGTCTGAAGAAACGGTAATAGAATCCATTTTTGTTACTTCCGGATGTTTTTTTATATAGCTTACCAGATCATCGGTCAGGCCCTCGGACTGATACAAGATTTCTCCTCCCGGAAGAAATGCCACAACTTTAATATCGGAATCCGGAATCTCAAATATATCCTTCAGTTCATCCGTAGCATACTGAACTTCAATATATCCGAAATCTCCACCCTGAACTTTTCTTGCCAGGGAAAAAACTTCCTCGCTTTCCCTGATTCCCCAGCCATCCATATGTGGTGCTATCAGGATCGGTTTACCATGCATTCTGGTTGCTGAATTCAGCCATTTGATGTCGGATATATTCCTTGCCTTATTGGTAAGCTTGGAACCGGTATTTGTACTGGATGCCACATCTCCGAACTCATTAAAAATGATCACCCTGTAAAAATTACTGTCGATATAGTACATGGCAAGTCCTATATTTAAGGTATCCAGAAGATCATTATGTTTTATCGTTTTACCAAATCCATAATTGCCTTTTTCATAATATTTCGGCAATGTTTTCATTGCATTGAGCATATCCTGTTCTGACAGGATATAATCTGTCACATGCTTCATGGAATCTACTGTAAAATCAACATTAGCAGCTGTCTGCCTGGAATAGAATTTCAGGCTTTGAGCTGCTTTTTCAGATAGCCTTTTTGAATTATAGTTATAGCAGACTATACCCAGGATTGCCGATATAAAAAATATTACAATGGAAAAACCCAAAATCAGTTTTGTGCGAAATTTCATAAACACACCTCATATATTTTTATTTGCCAAAACAGATACCCTGCCGTCACAGCAGAGTATCTGTTTTCTTTTATCTGCATGGCATGTCTGGCGGATAAAACCATCCTTATCCACTGCTTGCTTATCATAACCGAATAACTGCTTCGCAGTTGATTCAATTATGATAATACCACACAAATCCGATTTTGCATATTTGGCATCAACCTTTGACAGCTCCGGCTACCATACCGTCTACGATCTTCTTGTTGAAAAACAGGAAGAGGATCAGCATCGGGATAGTGATTATCAGTACATCTGCAAACAGCAGGTTATAAGAACTGGAATATCTGCCCATAAAGTTATAAAGAGTAAGCTGAACTGTTACATTATCATTTCCCGGAAGGAAGTACAGCGGGTTAGTAAAATCGTTGAAAATTGTTACCGCATTCAGGATGATAATTGTGGATGTAACCGGTTTCAGAAGAGGGAAAATAATCTTTACAAACAGATTGCTTTTTGTACATCCGTCGATGTATCCTGCCTCCTCAAGCTCTACAGGAATTGTATTCATAAAACCTTTGTAAAGCATGATGGTAAACGGAATCTGAAGTGCTGTCTCAACCATGATCATACCAAACATGGTTTTGTAAATGTGAAGTCCCTGCATAATCCAGATTGTAGGAAGGATTGCAGGAGGAATCATAAGACCTGTCATAACAAGTGTATCCACGATCTTTACAGGTCTGTCAGATCTTCTCTGAAGAACATAGCCTGCCATGGATCCTACAATGATAAGCACGATCAGGGATCCTATCGTAAGGATAATACTGTTCTTAAATGCTGTGATGATCTGATAATTATTTGCGGAAAATACTTCTTTGAAGTTGCTCCACATCCACTCAGTCGGAAGGGAAAGTCTCAGAAGGTTTGCTTCTTTTCTGTCCTTCAGTGCATTGATCAGCATGAAGAGAAACGGTACTGCAAAAATGAGAATACCGAAAACACATCCAAGGATGTCTCCTAATAATGTAAGTCTTTTCTGTTTTTTCATTTTAGTTGTACACCTCCCTGCTGTTAAGGAATTTCTGAAGCGGGAATGCGATGATCGCAATTACCGCAAACATGATAACGTTTCCTGCTGTAGACAGACCGAAGAATCCTGCTGCGTACTGTTTGTAAACAACGGATGCAAGTACGTCTGTTGCAAATCCAGGACCACCCTTTGTCATAGCCCAGATCAGGTCAAAGCAGCGAAGTCCGCCGATCAGAGAAAGTGTGATAATGGTATTTGTTGAAGAACGAACCAGTGGCATTACGATGTTTCGAATAGTCTGCCAACGGGTTGCACCGTCGATAGAAGCAGCTTCATAATAGCTGGAATCAATAGATGTGATACCGGCAATAAAGATTACTGTGGAAATGCTGACACCTTTCCATACATCAACCGCAATTACGGAAAACAGGGCAAGATGTGTATCACCCAGCCAGTTAGGTCCGGAAATTCCAATAGCTGCAAGAACTGTGTTGAAAAGTCCCTTGCTCGGATGCATCAGTGCCTTAAAAATAATACCGATTGCTACTGCACTGACAAGGTTTGGGAAAAACACAAGAGATCTTAAGAAATCTTTTGTCTTGATCTTACTTGTCAGGAACAATGCGATAAAGAATGCAATGATTACCTTCAGTCCACTTGTAAGGACTGCATAGATCAACGTATTTTTTACAGATATACTTAAGGAGTTTTCACTGAAGAATGTTTTATAGTTATCAAGGCCGCAGAATGTAAATGATTTCAGATCCCATACAGTTAAGCTGAAAAACAGTGATGTCACCATCGGGATGATGAAGAAGATCACAAAAATCAGTACTGCCGGAAGAAGAAACCATAAACTGTATATTTTCTTTTTGTTCATGCTTCATTTCCTTTCCGATTTCCAGATGTCTGGCTGACATTAAAGCCGGCCGCCTGAAACACAGGCGGCCGACATACATTTACTTATTTCCAGTCAAGTCCAAGCTGTGTTGCCTGTTTCTTGCAGTCCTCATCGTAAGCCTTTGCAGCTTCCTCTGCTGTAGACTGTCCTGTTGCAACCTCAGAGCAGATATACTCGCAGTTTGTTCCTTTTACAGATGTCTGGAACTCCATTGCAACATTTGTTTTTCCTGTGTCAAAGTATTTCTCCTGAGCCTCTTTAACTCCGTCATATGCGTCATCCGGAAGCTCATATCCTTTGATACAATATGGGCCGTCTGGTTTCTGTGCTTCTGTGAAAGCGTCAAGTGCCTCATCAGATGTATAGAACTCCATAAATCTTAAGATATCATCTTTTTTGTCGCTGTTAGCGTTTCCGTAAATAGCTGTTGGCTCCCAAACTGTAAGGCCATGGTTGTCAGCGTCATCTCCCGGAACACCCATAACACCGATTTTGTTTACATCGTCTCCGTAGAGCTCATAGATGCTGGAAAGTGCCTGGGAAAGGATGAACCAGTGAGCACCCTCGCCGTTTACAAGCTTATCGCAGGCATCTGCGTATGTAGTTGCTGTGTAATCCTCGTTAAAGTATGGCTGAAGGTCAGCGAGTTTCTGGAAGCTCTTAAGACCAGCCTCTGTTGTAGCATATTTAGCTTCACCAGCTTCAAATTTCTCTGAGAAATCCGGCTCTGCTGCAAGTACGTTGTAGTGGTCTCCAAGGTATGGAACCTGGATTGTCCAGGAATCTCCAAGAGATCCGATAACTGCTGTCTCACCAGCATCTTTCAGTGTATCACAGTTTTTGAGGAAATCTTCCCATGTATCTGGAACCTCAAGATCATATTTCTCATAAAGGTCTTTGTTGTAAAGGATACATCCAAGGTTTGTAGCTGTAAGCGGAATACCGTATACTGCGGAATCAGAACCAGCGCTTACTGCAGATGCGAATGTATCGTCAAGACGGCTTGCCCACTCCTCACCGGAAATATCGATGAAGTTGCTCTCCGGATCAAGCTCGTTGAGCTTAGCTCCTGAATTGTATCCGCAAAGATCTGTCATCTCGCCGGAAGCAAGTCTTGTTTTTACCTGGTTGTCTCCGTCACCGCCTGATGCACGAAGCTCTGTCTCAATGTGGATACCTGTCTCTTTCTCGCAGAGATCAAATACTGCCTGATATCCGGATGACGCTGTATCCGGATCGATCAGAAATGTAAGAGTAGCCTCCTTGTACTCCCATTTGCTGTCTGAATCTTTGTCGTCAGCTGCAAGCACGCTTGTTGCGCCTGCGAGTGTTGTTCCCATCATTGCTGCACAGAGCAGAACACTGAGCATCTTTCTTTTCATGTTTCGTCCTCCTTTATTTTGACGTTCCTCATACTTGATGAACATATTTTAACAATTTGGACACAAAAAATACATGGATTATTGAGCACTTTGTATATAGAACATGTACTTTTTCGTCATATAGACAATATTTTGCATATAATATTTTATTTTCTCCATGCAAAAAGAGCCGCCCTGTTGTGATATTTTACCACAGACAGGTACGGTCCTTGTATGCCAGTTTCTTCCATATTAATATGTATGGCAGTTTAATTCTCTTACAGGATGTCGATATGCTCTCCTGCAAGTGCCTTGTTCATGCTTCGTACTGCACAGAATTTACCACACATGGAGCAGGTGTCATCATACTCCGGCTTGCGCTCATTCCACATACGTTTCGCTGTTTCCGGATCCATTGCACACTCCCACTGTGCCTCCCAGTCAAGCTTTCTTCTGGCATCAGCCATCTTGTCGTCGATCTCACGTGCACCGCGCACACCTTTGGCGATATCTGCTGCATGAGCTGCGATCTTGGATGCCATAATTCCCTGTTTTACATCCTCAAGATTTGGAAGTGCCAGGTGCTCAGCCGGTGTTACATAGCAGAGGAAAGCAGCTCCGGACATGGCAGCCACTGCTCCGCCGATTGCAGATGTAATGTGATCATATCCCGGTGCGATATCAGTTACAAGAGGTCCTAATACATAGAACGGTGCACCCTGACAGATAGACTGCTGCACTTTCATGTTCGCCTCAACCTGGTCAAGCGGCACATGGCCCGGTCCCTCGACCATAACCTGTACATCCTTCTCCCATGCACGTTTGGTCAGCTCGCCAAGACGTACAAGCTCCTCGATCTGACATACGTCTGTAGCATCTGCCAGACAGCCCGGGCGGCAGGCATCTCCAAGGGAGATAGTCACATCATACTCACGGCAGATATCCAGAATCTCATCATAATATTCATAGAATGGGTTCTCCTCACCTGTCATGCACATCCATGCAAATACAAGAGAACCGCCTCTGGAAACGATGTTCATTTTTCTCTTGTGATTGCGGATCTGGTCGATGGTCTTTCTGGTGATTCCGCAGTGCAGAGTTACGAAGTCAACTCCATCCTGTGCGTGAAGTCTTACAACATCGATAAAATCCTTAGCTGTCAGTGTATCCAGATCTCTCTGGTAATGGATAACAGAATCATAAACCGGAACAGTTCCGATCATAGCCGGACACTCGCTTGTCAGCTTGCGGCGGAACGGAATCGTATTTCCGTGAGAAGAAAGGTCCATAATCGCATGTGCTCCCATGTTTACAGCCTCCATAACCTTCTGCATCTCAACATCATAGTCCTTGCAGTCTCTGGAAACACCAAGGTTTACGTTGATCTTGGTACGGAGCATGGAACCTACTCCCTCCGGATCGATACATTTATGGTTCTTGTTGGCACAGATAACTACCTTGCCGGATGCAACCAGCGGAAGAAGCTCCTCTGTTGTCATTCTCTCCTTCTTCGCTACGATCTCAAGCTCAGGTGTGATGATTCCCTTGCGGGCCGCCTCCATCTGTGTACTATAATTTCTCATGTAAAAAATTTCTCCTTTCATGTAAGCAACAAAAAACCCGGTGGCTGCAACACGTACGCATTACAACTACCGGGTTCCTTATCTTTCGTACTTAAAAAATCTTCTGTACCTTGATATTATCTTCTGTACTCTCTGATCTTCCGTATTTCTAAGAATCCTTCGTGCATATGTCCCTACGTTGGCATTATCCAAATCAGGTTATGGGTCAAGACATTTACAGTCTACTCTCAGCTCGCTTCAGCGGGCCCCCCTGTTTTCATATGTAAGGAACGGGGCTTCCGTTCATGTGATTATTATAGTATAAGCTTCAAAATTTGTAAACCGGATTTCTGCATTTTATGACTTTTTCTTTCGACAATATGCGACTGGAAAACTGCGTTTTCCCTGGCTTGTGCCTTTTTTTCATGTTGATCTGCAAACGCCTGGTTGATCATAGCTCCCATCATGGAATAAGCATCATTATATTTCATCATTCTGGTTTCCTCCTTTATCCATTCCTGCCCGCCTTATATACAGCATTACTGCTTTCCGCGGAATATTATCTGTAGATCATATTTTTTTATCAGCACTGATTTTTTTATTTGTCTACATCATAGCAGGATGATACGGAGAGAACCATTGTTCTAAATAATCAATTAAATTGATTTTATTTATTCTTTCTTCGATACTGGCTGGGCGTATCCTGGTAAAAACGGCGGAATGCGCGGATAAAGCTTTCGGGATTTTTGTAGCCCACCCTGTCACTGATATCCTCCACACTCATCTGACTGTACAGTAGAAGCTGTTCTCCCTGCTGCAGCCGGATCTCTGTAAGAAGATTGGAAAAAGTTTTTCCGGAGATATTTTTTATCAGCTTGGAGCAGTATGGCACAGAAAAATGAAACTCTTCGGCCAACTCACTTAAAGTCACTGTGCTGCTGTTTGCGATCATATAGGAAAGCATCCTGGATTCTTCCTCTGTTTTTTCTCTTTTCATATCTGGTATGCTTATATTTTTTCCATGTCGTCTTGTCAGCTCCACAAAAAACAGTGTGAGAATACTGCAGATGATCCTGTCTGTGTATTCATCACAGTGTTTCTGTTCTTTATACATATCCAGAATATAATTACGGATAATCTCATCGCCTTCTGTATGAAAAAGAAGATAACGTATTTTTTCCCGGGAATAAAGGTTTCCCACAAAGAAGCTTGAAATCTGAGATTTATCACGAACTGTATTATAAAAAATATCCATGAAAGTGCTGCGACGGATCAGAATGTTAAAAATAATGCTGTCATCGTTTACTGTATGGACACTATGTACGGTGTTTGGCGCGATCAGGCACAGATCTCCCGGTTTCAGTTGCTCCTCTGAATCCACGAAACTGTTTTTGTAATTTCCAGACAAAACATAAACGATCTCAAAAAAATCATGTTTATGATAAAAGGCCGGAAAATATCTCGGAGGTTTATTCAGACTTACATTGCTGCACGAAGGAATAAACTGATTTTCATACATATGTCTGTTCAGCGTTTCTTCATATACGCACCATCCGGCTTCCTTTTCATAATCTTTATATTTTTCCAGAAATTTTTCGATATTTTCGGGTGTTTTCTCCATGTAATAATATTCCCGATAAATTTCTTCTTCCCAACTCAGCTTCTGCAGATCATGGATCAGTTCTTCGTATGTCATAGTGTTTCCTCTTTCTGAGCATATATTATAGAAATTCGTGACATGCTCTCTGCCTTTCAATTCTCTGACAGGCAATAAACGCCCCAACTTCTTTTTCTGAAATCATAGCATTCCAAATACTTTTTCGCAACATCCTTCATTGAATGTTCGTACTCACTCATAACCTAATGCAAATTACTCAATAGTTCAGATTTAGCCAGATTAATTTAAATCAATTTAACAGGCTATATATAATCATAGATTTTATCTCTCCCGTTTTTTATAATCTTCTCATCAGCTGCATGGACGTCCTCATACTACTCATACTTTTTCGTCCGACTGCTATTTACAGGAAAGGAGGAGTCATTATGAATCTGTTTTCAAATAAACTTTCTGCTTCTGAGATCAATCGGGAGCTTCAGAAACTTCAGGTTCGCTTAAGTTCCAGTTGCTGTTCATCCGAACCAGTTCCCGCCCTGAATATCTACAGGGATTTTCACAAGGGAATTCATGGCTTCTCCGAGGCCGCTGTATGGAGCGATTTTGCACTTCGTGGTGCATACCGCCTCTATCAGCTTACCAATGATACATCCGTCCTCCGGAAAAACTATCTGCTCATGAGCCGCTGGGTACAGTTTCTTCGAGAGCGCGCCGAGATATCACCTTATTCCGGTTCTGGTTGGCAACATTCTTTTGATTCGGAAATGGATACTTATTTCTGGAATACAGATCCATATTTCTGCCACAATCTGATCCAAAAAATCCTTTCTCATCCGGATTTTCGCAGAGAACTTCCGCCTGAGCTCACAGAATTCCTAAATTTTCATGGCTGCGAAGGAACTCTGTATTATGCTTTCTGTGTCAGAAGGCTGACCGATATCGCCGTAATTCTGAACATTGAAGAAGACGTATGGTTTTATCAGATGCTTTATGAAAAAATTCTCAGGGCACTGCAAATCACTACGGCAGAAGCATGCACGTCTGTTTTTTGCACATACAAGTGCGGCAGATAATAATATCTGGCTTTCAATTTACTTCCTATGCAGTTCCGCTACAAATCTTTCCAACTCCTGAACCGTACATCCTGTATATCTGGCTATTTTCTCCATCGGCTCTCCTGCCTGAAGCATGTTTCTGACAATGCCTCTTGTTCCTTCTTTTATTCCTTCTTCTCTTCCAGCTTCGTATTCCGCTTTCCGCAGCTTCCGTTCTTCCTCTTCCTTGTCATACTCGAATATACTCATTGCGATCACCTCAGACTTGTTTTTTCGAAGAGCTAGGTTCTTTCTTTTTGCCATAATCATACCTCCTGTTTTGCAGGAGTCTCAGAACAAACCGTACTGTTTTTATTTTCACTTCGAACCCCTGCCTTCATTATTAATTGGAATTTAAAAGCATGGATTTCTGAAATGATTTTAGAAAAAATAGATAGACGGCAAATATGCCCTGAATTTTTGAGAAATATGCTTTGAGTTCATAGTAGCATTCTTTTCTGTATTGTTCAAGTCGTTTTTTCTAAACATCCTGCCACAAGATTCTCTGATTTCCCTTCCAACTTTGTACATTTCGCCACTTACAAAAATACCTCCCGATGGTGTATCATAAGCCTGTGTAAAAGGAGGTAAACTATATGTTCGAGACATTAGGAGAAAAGACTGAAGAGAAAGCAATGGTGCAGTTCCTTGAACGCTTTACAGATTATCCATTTCTGGTAAAGTTCAAGAATTCCGAGTATCACATCGGAGAGGGCGAACCGACATTTACTGTGAACTTCAAAAAAGCAATTCCTCTCGCAGATCTGGTCAAGAGTACTTCCCTTGCATTAGGAGAAGCCTACATGCGCGGAGATCTTGATATTGAAGGAAATCTTTATGAAGCACTTGATCATTTTCTGGGACAGATGGGTAAATTTTCTACCAACGAATCTGCCTTAAAGAAGATCATGTTCAGCTCCACATCAAAAAAGAACCAGGAAAAAGAAGTAACCAGCCACTATGACATCGGAAATGATTTTTATAAATTATGGCTGGACGAAACCATGAGTTATTCCTGTGGCTACTTCATTCATGAAGACGATACTCTGTATCAGGCACAGGTAAATAAAGTAGATTATATTCTTAAGAAATTGCATCTCGAAGAAGGCATGAGTCTTTTGGACATCGGCTGCGGATGGGGATTCCTGCTGATCGAAGCAGCAAAGAAATACAAGATACACGGTACAGGTATCACTCTAAGTCATGAACAGTATGCCGAATTCCAGAAACGTATCAAAGAGCAGGGACTGGAGGATTATCTTACCGTAGAACTGATGGACTACCGTGATCTTCCGAAGCAGAATTACCAGTTTGACCGCGTTGTCAGCGTCGGTATGCTGGAGCATGTCGGCCGTGATAATTATCAGCTTTTCCTCGACTGCGTCGAAAAGGTTCTGAAGCCGGGCGGATTATTCCTGCTTCATTTCATCAGCGCACTCAAAGAGCATCCGGGTGATCCATGGGTCAAGAAATATATTTTCCCGGGCGGAACTGTTCCAAGCCTTCGGGAGATCCTGAATCATATGGCAGAAGATAACTTCCATACCCTTGACATCGAAAATCTTCGCCTGCATTACAATAAGACTCTTCTTCATTGGGAAAAGAATTTCCGCGATAACCTTGAAAAAGAAAAAACCATGTTCGATGAAAACTTCCTGCGTATGTGGGATCTTTACCTGTCTGCATGTGCGGCAACCTTCCATAACGGAATCATCGATCTTCACCAGATTCTCATGACAAAAGGCATCAACAATGACCTGCCGATGACACGCTGGTATTAAAATCGAGTAGGAGGCGGTGACTAACCGCCGTCCTCTCACACCACCGTGCATACCGCTCGGTACACGGCGGTTTCAATAGTTGACGTGCATGGACTGATAGGCTGTGGCTAAATCATAAAAGCCCCAGTTTATCAGTCTTTCTTTTGTTAGTGCTCGTTTGACCACTCCTGCATTTGCCATTCTCCAATAAGCTTTTCGGCTGTAGGCTCCTTCACAGGCTGCCCATTCTGGCATTCCCAACCCCATCAGCTTCCGTTTTCGTGTCTTTGGCAGTTTCCACTGTTTCCAGATACACATTCGTATCCTTCGATACAGCCACCTGTTCAGCCTTTCGACGTTGTTTTTCATGTCTGCCATACTGTAATAGTTCAGCCATCCTCGCATATATTCTTTTATACGTTCCATGGTCTTTACTATACTTCCGCACCTGCTCCGGGAAGTGAGCTTTCTCAGCTTCTCCTTGGCTTTCTTCCATGACTTTCCATGGACACGGACATAGATTCCTTTTCCGCTCTTCCCGAAACAGAAGCCAAGGTACTTAAAATTTCTTATTGCAAACACACTGACCGTACGACTTTTCTCTCGGTTCACCTTTAGTTTCAGTGTCCCTTCCAGATATTTCGTACTGCTTTCCAACAACCGCTCGGATGCACGTTCGCTCTTCGCTAGCAATACGATATCATCTGCATAGCGAATGCACGGTACTCCTCTTTTGTTGAACTCCTGGTCAAACTCGTTAAGATATACATTGGCTAACAGTGGGGAGAGATTTCCTCCCTGTGGTGATCCTTCTTCCGTCTTAACGACTACACCGTTTTCCATCACTCCACTTCTAAGATACCTCTTTATCATCTGTATTACACGTTCATCCTTTACATCTCTGCGCAGGATATTTACAAGTAACTCATGGTTCAGTGTATCGAAATACTTTGACAGGTCTAGGACTACTGCTTTTGTATATCCCTGTTCTGCATACTCCTCTATCCTCTGAACTGCGTCTTTCGCACTCCGTCCCGGACGATATCCGAAACTTCCATCCGAAAACTTTGGCTCATAAATCGATATCAGCTGTTGTGACATTGCCTGTTGGATGATACGGTCTATGACAGTCGGAATACCAAGTTTTCGTACTCCTCCGTCTGGTTTGGGAATTTCCACTCGTCTCACAGGCGATGGGGTATAATGCCCCTTTCGAATCTGTTCTGTCAGTTCGTGGTTATGTTCCTTTATCCACTGGAACGCCTCTTCAATGGTCATCCCATCTACTCCCGGCGCTCCCTTGTTTGCCTTCACTCTTTTGTAAGCTCTGTTTAGGTTGTCCTTATTCAGTATCTTACCTAAAATATCCGGCTCTGCACTGTCCCTTTCTTTCCATATCCGGTTGAATGAGCGGTGCGCTCTTACATACCCTTTACGTTCCGCGCTATCTCTCTGCAAGCAGCTTTCCTTGTTTTCTGCATCCATCTGCTCATTTCTCCTTTCCGGGTCATACTTGAGACTCCTATTGATTCAATCCTTCACCTCTCGGCTACTATGACCTCTGCTGACTTCTGTGCGTTCAGCACTGCTTTTGGCAGTGGTTACCTCTTTCGAGGCATGTCGCGCAGACCTCCCCGGGTATCACACGCTTCTTTCTCTCCATCTATCTGCCACATCTATTCCGCATGATTCCGTGTAGTTATTGGGCTTTGACTTGTTGTGCAGCCTTACCCTCATGCAAAACCTTATATGTGATTTCTGTTCGTCAGACCAGAGATTTGCCCGTGGTTAGTTTATTCCCACATCCGGCTTCCTTCAGATTCCACCTCACGATGGACACCCTTGCCTTCGGCTATATCCTTCCCACTACCAGGCGGATTCGGGACTTGCACCCGTTAGAAACGTGCGCCGCCGGGCGCACACATAAAAACAGGACGTGCGAAAAATGATTTCTCGTTTTTCACACGTCCTGTTTTTTTATCTGTGAATATGCACATCCAGCTGATTATAAGGAATCTCAATTCCATAATAATCAAAATCTTCTTTGATCCGCTGGTTCAGTCTCCATTTCGTTTCCCAGTAACGGTCTGTAGCTACCCAGACACGGAATCCCATGATCACAGCACTATCTGCCAGCTCGTCCACGAAAACCACCATCTCTTCGTCTTCTCTTGTATCCGGATCTTCTGTCAGGATATCTTCCAGAATATTCTTGGCTTTCTGAATATCTGCGTTATAGGAAATTCCTACTTTAATCTCCAGGCGACGCTGATCTCTTGCTGTCACATTGGTGATAACTGTGTTGGAAAGTGCACCGTTCGGGATCACGATATGTTTGTTATCGATCGACAAAAGCGTTGTATAACAGATCTCGACCTTTGCTACGGTTCCCTCCTGTCCATCCACATTGATGTAATCTCCCACCTGGAAGGGCTTAAACAAAAGAAGCATCATTCCGCCTGCCAGGTTGGAAAGTCCGCCCTGAAGAGCAAGACCCAAGGTAACACCTGCTGTTCCAAGCAATGCTGCCAGCGAGGATTCCTTCACCCCAAAGCTTGTAGATATATTAAAAAGCAGAAGAATGTAGAGCACGATCTTGAGCAGGGATGATACAAACTGTGCCACACCTGTATCCAGTCTGGATTTTGTAAGAGATTTTTTTACAACCTTTACGATCCATTTGATCACTGTACTTCCTACCCAGAAAGCAACGATTGCCAGAACAACCTTGATCCCGAATTTCGTAATGTCAGGAAGATAGTTTTCAAACATCTGCCTGTACTGGCTCACCTGATTCCCCACTTCCTGTACGGTCTGTACTGTACTGTCCAAATATGATCCCCTCCTGTCTTTATATGTATAGTCTTTATATCACGTACTATAGTTATAGCCGAACACTATCGCTCACGTTCTGTAATATAATAATACAGCAGCTGTTTTTTCCTGTAAAACCAATTTCTCTGTTCTATGGAAAAAATAAGCTGCTGTACTTTATTATTTATTGATTCCCTTCATAGAAAGACTGATACGTTTTTTCTTCATATCAACGCCAAGTACGCGGACATCCACAATGTCACCTACGCTGACTGCTTCCAGCGGATGTTTGATGAATTTTTCACTCATCTCGGAAATGTGAACCAGTCCGTCCTGATGTACTCCGATATCTACAAAAGCTCCGAAATCAATTACATTGCGGACAGTTCCCTTAAGAATCATGCCCTCTTTCAGATCCTTCATATCAAGTACGTCTGTTCTGAGGATTGGTTTCGGCATCTCATCACGCGGGTCCCTTGCCGGTTTCTCCAGCTCTTTTACGATATCGCGAAGAGTAGGCTCACCGATCTCCAGCTCTTTCGCCATTTTTGCATAATCACGGATCTGTCTGGACAGATTGGAAAGCTTGCGTTCTGCCACATCCTCCGGTGTGTATCCAAGCTTCTCCAGAAGCTTTTTCGCTGCATCGTAGCTCTCCGGATGAACGCTGGTCGCATCCAGAGGATTTTTTCCGCCTGTGATACGCATGAAGCCTGCACACTGCTCAAAAGCCTTCGGTCCCAGCTTGGCGACCTTAAGAAGTTCACGCCTTGTCTGGAAACGGCCATTCTCCTCACGGTATGCCACGATATTTTTTGCAATGGCTTTGCTGATTCCGGAGATGTATTCCAAAAGTGATGCAGAGGCTGTATTCAGATCAACTCCGACCTTGTTTACGCAGTCCTCCACAACACCATTCAGTGCTTCTCCCAGCTTCTTCTGGTTCATGTCGTGCTGGTACTGACCGACACCGATGGATTTCGGATCAATCTTTACAAGCTCTGCCAGCGGATCCTGTACTCGTCTTGCAATGGAGGCAGCACTACGCTGTCCCACATCAAAGTTCGGGAATTCCTCTGTTGCAAGCTTACTTGCAGAATATACAGAAGCTCCTGCCTCATTGGTGATCACATACTGTACCTTCTCCGGAATCTCCTTGAGAAGTTCTACAATGATCTGCTCGGACTCTCTGGAAGCGGTTCCGTTTCCTACGGAAATCAGTGTTACATTGTACTTGCGAATCAGTTTTTTCAGGGTTTCTTTTGCAGCGCGGATCTTGTTCTCATTAGTCGGTGCCGTCGGATAAATAACGGTTGTATCCAGAACTTTTCCGGTGGGATCTACCACTGCAAGCTTACATCCTGTACGGAAAGCCGGGTCCCAGCCAAGTACCACCTGACCTGCGATCGGAGGCTGCATAAGAAGCTGCTCAAGATTTTTTCCAAAGACACGGATCGCTCCGTCCTCAGCTGCCTCTGTAAGGGCACTTCGAATCTCACGCTCAATAGCCGGTCCGATCAGACGCTTGTAGCTGTCCTCCACAACCTCTTTCAGTATCGGTGTTGTGTTTGGATTATCCCGAACGATCACCTGTTTCTCCAGATAGCGGAGGATTTCTTCTTCCGGAGCAAGGATCTTCACTGTGAGGAATTTTTCCTTCTCGCCACGGTTCAGGGCAAGGATTCTGTGTCCTGCAAGCTTCTTTATCGGCTCCTCGAAATCGTAATACATCTCGTAGACGGACTGCTCCTTCTCATCTCTTGCAGAAGAGCTTACACTACCTTTGTCCATTGTTCTTTTACGGATGTGGATACGATAATCTGCCTCATCGGAAATATGCTCTGCGATGATATCCTTCGCTCCATTGATGGCATCTGCCACAGTTTTAACTTCTTTTTCTTCGGAAAGAAATGCTTCTGCTTCCTCCTCAATTGATTTGTTGGTCATCTGAAGAAGAATAATGTCTGCCAGCGGCTTCAGACCTTTTTCCTTTGCGATGATGGCTCTTGTACGGCGTTTCGGTCTGTACGGGCGATAAAGATCCTCAACTACTACAAGCGTCTGTGCTGCCTCGATCTGTTTTTTCAGCTCAGGTGTCAGCTTGCCCTGTTCCTCGATACTGCCGAGAACCTGCGCTTTTTTGTCCTCAAGATTTCTTAAATAGGTAAGTCTCTCATTGAGATTACGAAGCTGTTCGTCGTTCAGTGTACCGGTCGCTTCCTTACGGTATCTAGAAATAAAAGGAATGGTGCAGCCCTCATCAATCAGCTTCACAGCTGCCTCCACCTGCCATTTCTCAACGTTCAGCTCTCTGGTGATTACCTGAATAATGTCCATTTTTATTTTCTCCTGTTGTCCCAAATTTACTTTGAATACTGTAAACAGTTAGTCCGCTTACCATTGTAGCAGATACGAGCGTAAGAAGCAATTTATCCCTGAAAGGTAAAGTCGAAAAAGTTGGATTTCCGTCTCGAAAATGCTATAATATATAATCATTTTTAAAAGGAGTGGATTTTTCATGTCATATAATAATGATCCTACATATAACAGACGATCTCCCCGTCCGGTAAACGGTTTGTCCATTGCGGCTCTGATCCTTGGGATTCTGTCCGTTGTTTTTTCTGTGAGCGCGGTCGGCGGACTGATTCTCGGAATCCTCAGCATCATCTTTGCCTTCGCCTCCCGCCGGAAACAGCCTATGCTTCTGACTGCAAAACTCGGGCTTATTTTTTCCTCCATCGGCGTGGTATTCAGCGGACTTCTCCTGGCACTGTATATCTTCTTTGGAATTCCTGCACTGCATAACGTTGAAAAGAAAATTTACCGGGAAGTGATTCCTTATACAGAACACGGTAATAATTCTCAGGACAGATCCTATGGTTCTGGTAATTCTGATGAGGAGAATCCCTTCATTTACACCATTCCCTATGGTTCTGATGGATCCGGAGATTCCGATGGATCTGACAGCTCTGATGGCAGCCAGCCGTATATTTTCACAATTCCGTTCGGCGATGACGGACAGATGCCGGATGTTCCGTCCACAGAGTCTCCTTCCGATAAGCTGAAACAACTATAGAACTTTTTCATGCAAAAAGCCCCTGAACTCTGAAATATTTCTTCAGTAGTCCAGGGGCCTTTTTATGGCTTAGATCAAAATTTTTTTCTTATTATATAGGTCAGTTCTTTGCCTGACTCAGAGCTTTCTGGGCTGCTCCGATAATTCCCTGTGAAGAATACGTAGCTCCATTGACAGTATCAATACCGTCTGCGGACTGATTTGCCATGATCTGTGCATAAATCGTTGCCCACGCCGGTTCAAAGAAATTCGGTGTATCGTTATTTGTCTGTGAAATCTCCGTAATCTGTCCACCGCTGATGGTTATGGTCAGTCTTGTCTTTCCGCCATATCCAAACGCTGAGCCTTCGTAAATTCCGTCCCGGTACATTCCGGCCGGTGTTGGTTCCGGCTCCTGTGTCGGTTCCGGCGTTACGTCTGGTTCTTCCGGATCCGGTGTCACGTCCGGATTATCCGGCTCTTCTGTTGGTTCCGGCGTTGCTGTCGGAACTGGTGTTGCTGTCGGTTCCGGAGTTGCTGTTGGAACTGGTATTGTTGTTGGCTTTGGTGTTGCCGTTGGTTTCGGTTCAGGCTTTTTTGTCGGTGTCGGAGTGACTTCTTTGCCATACTCAGGATTTATCGCTTTTTCAAGAGCTTTTTTTACAGCTTCCAGGATACCGCTGGATGAGTAGGTTGCTCCGCTGACTGTATCAATATTCTCTACAGAATCTGCTCCTTCAATCTGCTCTTTCAGCACTTCCCACGCTTTTTCAAAAAACTCCGGGGTATCCGTATTTTCCTGTTCTACAGATTGAATAATTCCATTCTCGATAACCACTGTTACCTTTACATCACCACTAAAACCTTTTGCTGAAGCTTCGTATGTTCCGTCCAGATATTTCGGGGGACTGTCCGGATCCGGTTCTGTTGTTGGCACCGGCTTCTTTGTAGGGATTTGTGTTGGCATTGGTGTTGACGTTGGCTTCGGCGTGGAAGTCGGTTCTGGCATCGGCTTTTTTGTCGGTGTCGGAGTGACTTCTTTGCCATATTCAGGATTTATCGCTTTCTCAAGAGCTTTTTTTACAGCTTCCAGAATACCCCTGGATGAATAGGTTGCTCCACTGACTGTATCAATGCCCTCTACAGAATCTGTTCCTTCAATCTGTTCCTTCAGCACTTCCCATGCTTTTTCAAAAAACTCCGGAGTATCTGTATTTTCCTGTTCTACAGATTGAATAACTCCATTTTTAATAACCACTGTTACCTTTACATCACCGCTGTAGCCTTTTGCAGACGCTTCATAGGTTCCGTCCAGATATTTCGGAGGGCTGTCCGGATCCTGCTTTGTCGTCGGCTTGGGTTTCTTCGCAGGGGTTTGCGTTGGCGTTGGCGTTGAGATTGCTGCCGGTGCAGGGGGAACCTGACCGGAGCTTCCATCTGCTGCTGCCTGGGATAATGCGTTCTGAACCGCCTGAATGATTCCATTGGAAGAATACGTTGCTCCGCTGACTGCATCCACATTTGGAGTATTTCCCTCGATCATTTTGCTGATAACCCCCTGCGCCGCCGCAAAATAAGACGGAGTTTCCCCGGAAGCATCCAGAATGTCAATTGCCGTAATCCTTCCTCCACTTACAGTCACCCGCACACGGATCGTTCCACCAAAACCGGTTCCGGAGCCTTCATAGGTTCCGTCCTTATAACCATTAACCGGAACATTTGCTACAGGCGTCTGCGTAGATCCCTGTCCGGCTGCACCGGCATTATTTCCGGCAGACTCCGATACCGTTCTGGTACCGGAGCTTTTTTTCGCTGCTGTTTTCTTTGTACTTTTCTTTGAAGCAGTTTTGGCAGTTGATTTTTTACTTTTAGCAGAGTCTGTTCCGGTTTCTTCATAGCTCAGATATTTTTCCAGTTCAGAGGCAGACATTATATTTGATTCTGTCTTCTGAACCGTCTGGGCATTTTCATCCGAACCCTGGGCCTTGATACCTGAGAATACAAGTGCCGCAATAACAGCCGCTGCCGGAATCAGCTTCGGCCAGGGCAGCTTCGGCTCATTGTTACCGGATAGCTTTTCTTCTTTTATGTCTTTTTCCATGAGTCCTTATCCTCCCTCTTTTTTATATGCGGCTGCTGCCAGACAATTTTTTTTGACAAAAACTGCTTTATTTAACAGTTACTGTAAATTTCTTTGTAATTCCATTGCATTTAACTGTAATAGTTGCCTTACCTTTTTTGATTCCCTTGACAACACCCTTACTTGTTACAGTTGCAATCTTCTTATTGCTGCTTACATATGTAACCTTATTTGCAGGTGCTGCTTTGGAGCTGATTGTTGTCGTTTTTCCTGCTTTGATGGTCGCAGAATATTTCACAAGGCTGAATGTCGGATTCTTAACAGTTACCTTGCAGGTTGTCTTCAGGTTTCCGGCGGTTGCTGTGATCGTAACTGTTCCGGCTTTTACCCCTTTTACAACTCCTGTACTGCTGTTGACTGTCGCTACCTTTGGATTGCTGCTTGTGTATTTTACAGTTGCAGATGGTGTTGCTGTTGCTTTTACAGTTACTGTTTTTCCTTTATAGATCGTTGCGGAAGCTTTTGCAAATTTAATGGTAGATGTTTTTACAGTTACCTTGCAGGTTGCTTTCACATTTCCGGCGGTTGCTGTGATTGTAACTGTTCCGGCTTTCACGCCTTTTACAACTCCTGTGCTGCTTACTGTTGCAATTTTTGGATTGCTGCTTGTATATTTTACAGTTGCTGCCGGAGTAGTTGTTGCTTTTACAGTTACTGTTTTTCCGGTATATACAGTTGCTGTCGTTCTATTAAGTTTGACTGTTCCGTTCTTTACAGTTACTGTACAGGTTGCTTTTGCGTTTCCGCAGCTTGCTGTGATTGTGGCTGTTCCGGCTTTTACTCCGGTTACAACTCCTGTGCTGCTTACTGTTGCTACTGCTGTGTCGCCGGATGCAAATGTTACTGCTGTGTCTTTATCGTTTGCTGTTGCTTTCAATGTAACCGTCTTGCCTGTGTATACAGATGCTGTTGTTTTGTCAAGAGAAACGGTTACTTTGACAAGATCTTTTTCTGCTGACTGAAGATGCTCAAGAGCCTCATCAACCTCTGCTTGTTTTGCGTCTGTTCTTGCAAGAAGTTCTTCTGCTTCCTGAAGTTCCATCTGCATTGCATCCCAGGATGCTTTTGTATAATCATCTTTCACGAGAGCTTTTGCGGCTTCTACCTCTTTTGTAAGAACAGTTGTGTCTGCCGGTTCTTCTGCCGGTTTTACAATATTCGCCTCTGTCGCCTGCACTACAAAACTGTAGTCTGCATAACCAAGTGCATATACTGTCAGTCTCCAGTATCCGGTTCCGTCAGTTCCCTCCGGAAGCTGGCAACGGATAGAATCTGTAAGTCCAAGCTGGATTCCCATGGATTTATGCATCCAGTTATCTGCGGCAAACTTTGTTCCAAAAGATCTCAATACGTTAGTTCCTGTAGCGTCATCTCCACAATAATCCCAACGCACAGCCTGCATGTTTGCTCCAAGATCTCCATAACCATCGCCATTAATATCTACACGAAGAAACTCTCCGTAACTTCCACTTGCCTCTTTTACTGTTGGTGTTACATTTTCTGCTGTTTTCAGAATCTGATCCTTGATTCCGGAATCTGTTCCTGTTTTTCTTGCCTCAAATGTAAAGCCATCTCCATTTTTTACTGCATATTTCAGACCATTGGTTGACGCAGTTACATTCGCTGTTTCCTGATAAGACTTTAACTGTACTTCACCATAGCCACCTTCCAGAACACCATCATTTGTAACCACATTATACTGCTGGCAAAATGCTGCATAATCTTCTGTTTTTACGGCAACCGGAACATATTTCAGACCGTATACTTCATAATATTCCATATCAACAGTTGTTCCGTCTGTCTTTGTAATGGTTCCTCTGCTGAAGCCTACAACATCACCATTTGTCAGCTTGATGTGTGTCTGATCTGTCCATGCTGCGATCGGATATCTGCTTCCATCTTCTGCAACGATCGTTGTCTCTGTCTGGAAGCTTCCTCTGTGAAGACCATGATTCGTTGTTGCTCTGGTTACGGTATCAAAAGCTCCTTTATCAAGCTCGTTATGCGAATCCTTCACATCATTGCTGCTGGTGTCTCCTGCTGCATAAACGCCCTCTGCAGCCCAGTACTGTGCCCAGGTAAGTCCAGCATACACATACTGGTATTCTCCTGTCAGCTGATCGGAATCCGAAAATACAGCAATCTCATCTCCTGCGTCAAAATCTTCTGCACTTTCAGAAAAAGACTCTGCTTCTGTTGTGTTCTCTTCAACCGCAAGCTCATCTGCCGTTTCATCCTGCTGGATATCCTCTGCTGCATTTTCCTCTGCATCAGATGCAGCCTCTGTTACATCTGTTGTATCCTCAACAACTTCTTCAGCACCAAATTCCTCAGAAGCTCCCGTCTGCTCATCTGCCTCAGAAACAACTGCCGCATCAAACTCAGATGCCATTACCGCTGTTGGAAAAGTTGTAGCTGCCACTGCAAGACTCAGGATGCATGGAGCTGTTTTTTTCAGTAGATTCCACTTATGCATTACTTATTCCTCCTAAAATATGAAATATTTATAGAAAACCTTCCCGGCTTACTATCGTTGTTATTCTGTAATATCCTCCACGCTGTAGCAATCTGCAAGAAGACTGAAGCGCTCCTTCATCCCCTCAGTCAGATACACATGATGGTCTTCATCCACAAAAAGTCCGTTGGCGCCGTACTTTTTCAACAATTCGGAGCCTTTTTCCACACCAAGAACAAAACAAGCTGTGGAAAGTGCGTCGGCCTCAAGACCTGTATCACATACAACGGTCACTCCCGTCACTCCGCTTTTTGCCGGATACCCGGTAGACGGATCCATAATGTGATGATATCTCACACCATCTTCGATAAAATATTTCTCGTAATCTCCGGATGTGGAAAGAAATTCTGTGCCATTTAAGGCAACCACACCCAGATAATCATCCTCATTCTCTGCACGGGGATCTGTCACTGCCACATTCCAGGAAGAACCATCCGGTTTGCTTCCATAAGTCATGACACTGCTTCCCCCAAGATTCATAAGCGCTGCTGAAATTTCTTTCTGGCCTTTCAGATATTCCAGAATGGAATCACAGCCGATACCTTTTCCGGCTGCGCCAAGATCAAGCGAACATCCCTCATCCATACGGATATTTTTTCCATCCACTGAAACTTTTTCGTAACCGGAATTCTTCAGAACCTCCTGGATTTCACTTTTCTTCGGAACTCTCTGGTCTTCTCCTCCAATGTCCCACAGGCGAATCAGCTTCCCGATCGTCGGATCAAAAGCTCCGTCTGAATCCTTTGCGATCTTAAGGATTCTCTCCAGATAGCCGGAGAGCTCATCGGAGATCTCCGTATCCTTTCCGCTTTCTGCATTGACCTTGTAGATCTGGGATTTCTCATTCGTCCAGGACAGAAGATTTGTCTCCACATCCGTCAGAACAGATGTCAGCTTACTGTTTATATCGTCACCTGTGGTATAAAGAGTCTCTGTTACCACAGTATCCATGGCAAAATCTGTATCTTTATATGTCTGTATCTCTTTTTCCGCTGCCAGACAGCCTGCCGGAAACAGCATCGTTGTTCCTACTAACACAGCCGTGGCAAAAAAAGCTTTTTTCATAGATTATTTTCCTCAGTTGTTCCGATATGAATGTTTTTTCTCGGGCATGTGGCTGCACAGGCGTGGCAGCAAAGACACTCGCCGGACCTGCCGGTGTCTCCGTCAATATCCAGATGCGCAGGGCATCTTTTTTTGCAGAGGCCACATTTCGGTGGGCATTTTTCACGGTTTCTCTGAAAAAGCGCTCCCGGCAGGATCGGCATCAAAGCAAACAACGCTCCCATAGGGCAGAGAAACTGGCAGAAAAAACGCTCCTGTGTACACATTCCCACCATGATCAGGATCAGCAGGATAATTCCCACCAGATATTTACTGTTTGGAAGCCGTCCGGCTGTTATCATGGAAAAAACATCCCACGGGCTGGTTCCTGTGAGCTTTCCATATATACCGGTCAGGCAGGAAAGCAGGATCAGGGCCAGTACGATATATTTTACTTTCTGAAGTCTGTGAACCATTTTTTCAGAAAGCGCAGGTTTCTTTTTTTTGTGAAAGCATTTCGTCCAGATCCAGGAAAAGCCCTCATAAACAGCGTCTCCAAAGGATCCGAATGCACAGGCATATCCACAGAAATGTCTTCCGAAAAAGCAGGTGATGACCAGAAGCACTGCGGTTACAGTCAGAAAAGAATTCCATTCCACCGGCTGTCCTCCTGCAATGGCAAGAAAGATTGATTTGATTCCCGCAAAGGCTGTGGAAAACAGCGATGGTGCCGCAATGAAAAATGCAAGCTGTATTCCTGCACGTATCAGCCTTACTTCCCGCTGTCTTTTTTTCATTCGTTCTCCGCCTTTCCAAGTGCCTCATCAACCGCATTCAGGATTCCTGTTGAACTGAAGGTTGCTCCTGAAACCGTATCCACATCTGTACTCTGGGCACCGATGATAGAATCGATCACGCTTTCCGCCTGAGAAAGATAAGCGCTGTCCTCACCAGGTGCGCTGACTACATTGATGGATGTGATCTCATCGCCGGAGAGTGTTACCTCAACCTGGATCGTTCCGCCGTAGCCCTGTGCTTCACCGGTGTAGGTACCGTCCTTGTATACGTTGTCGGCACTGTCATCGGATGTGTCGCTGTCTGATGCGGAGCTGTCAGTGTTTTCTGTATTATCGGAGCTGTTTCCGGATGCATCTGTAGCAGTTTCATCTGAGCTGTTACTCTCAGCCGCAGCACTCTGGTTCTGCACACGGTTCGCATAGCTCGTCTCCAATGCACTGAGAAGCTCATTCTGCTGTGTCTGAAGTGTATCTACTTTATCAGTCAGAGCTGCGATCTCTTTTTCATTTGCCTGGGCTTTCATGCTGCTGTTATAAAAAAGCACAGCCATGATCACCAGCAAAAGTGAGATCACACGCATGTAAAAATTCTGGTTCTTCATCTCTTTTCTCTCCTGTTTTATATTTCGGCGTTAATCAGATATTCGCAATCCCGCTTTCGCTACATATCTCTACATCTGATAACTGCTTATTGCTCTTTACACCCCCACCGGCGACTTACTTGATCTGGTCGAGTCGCCATAAATTCCCGTCTTAATCTTAGTTTGAGTTAATTTATAATCGCAAATTAGATACCTCTAACTTACAGGTAGGTATTATAGCACCGGATTTTTTTCTTGTCCATAGTTTTTGTTAGTAGTTTTTAACTTTTTATCATCTCGTCGGTTAGATAATATTAACTTATATTTGCCTTTTGATTTGGAGTATGTTATGATTTTCCGTGAATCACACAGGTTCTGTTTTGATTTTTCAAATGAACCTTATTGTGTCGTTTACAGAAAAAATGGAGATTTTATTTTGAAGAAAAAAGAAATATTTTTTATTGCAGGGCTTCTGGTTCTGGCCGGGGTCATGTGGCTTGGCTTCCGGCTTTCCGGGCAACGTTCCCACAATACGATCCGCATCACTGTGGATGGAAAAGAATTCGGAACCTACTCACTTGACAAGGATCAGGTGATCCACATAGGGGATACCAACGTCTGTGAGATCAAAGACGGCAAGGTCACCATGATAGAAGCTACATGTCCGGATCACTACTGTATGAAACAGAAAGCAATCGATGAACATGGCGGTTCTATCATATGCCTGCCAAATAAAGTTGTAATAGAAGGAGAAGATGCTGCTGATTCTTCCGGATCTGAAGATTCACCGAAGATCGATGCAGTGACATAAGATTATGAAACGAAAAACTGCTTATCTTGGATTATTTTCCGCTATAGCCATCATCTTTGGATATGTAGAATCCCTGGTTCCTGTTTTTGCAGGAATTCCAGGGATTAAACTTGGACTCGCCAACCTGGCTGTGCTTTTCATTCTGGACCGGTATTCCCTGAAAGAAGCTGCACTTGTCTCCGTTGTGCGAATTCTGGTGATCGGATTTATGTTCGGAAATCTGTTCAGTATTCTATACAGTCTGGCTGGTGCGGCACTTAGCCTTACTGTAATGAACCTTCTGAAAAAGCATTCTGATTTCAGTCTGATCGGCATCAGTGTGGCCGGAGGTGTTACGCACAATATCGGCCAGCTGATCGTGGCCATGATCGTGGTGAGTAACACCAGTTTGATGGTTTACGCACCGGCGCTGCTGATCGCAGGAGTTGTGGCCGGGATTGCTGTAGGGGTGTTGACAAAGGAAGTGCTTGGGCGAGTTCCTTTGAATCTTTGAATTTAATTTGTTTTTTGTTGTGTACGGGAAAGCGGTACGCGCAGCGTGCCTGTTCCCCGACTTTTTATAATAGGAAAGTGTGCTTCTATGATTCTTTTCTTGCGGAGAAGCATTTGGGAAACATAATCGTTTCCGCTGCAACGCATTCCGGCTTGGCTTCAATCTCCCTAATCTCTAATTTTTTGATATACTTACTACACTTTATACGCCAATGCAGTCTGACTTAACAGACATATCACACATATTTAATCACAAAAAAAATCCCCAACAACGTCAGGAATCCGCAACACATTTCTTATTTTTTTATCACCTCTCAGGAACAGGTCTGCTACGCAGACCGCTTTCCGTTCCTCCTGAACCACCTTCCACACTTCCATCAATCGGCTCAAATTTTCACTTCCAGCACCATCGTATCCATCGCCTCGCCAGCCCCCACACACATCCCCACAACACCGAGCAGCTGCGTGCCCAGAAAGGGGGAGCGCGAGGGGGAAAAACGGGCTTCGCAACTCCGAGTGCTTTCCCCCTCGCAAATTCTCACACTTCTAAGTGTCCCACCTGTCAAGGAAATCATGCCTCACGCCTAAATGTCCCACTCTGGAAAAGAAACCAAATCTACGCCTCGGTTTCATCCAGAAACTGAGCCACCGGCGGTTCATCAAACTCCCCGGAAATATTTCGATAGAAAACCGCCAGGCAGGTCTCTATATAAGGCACCAGCCAGATCAGCGCCAGATAAAGCGTAAACATGGAAAAAATAATCCACGGCACGAAGCTTAAAAGCAGGCGCAGATACGCAAAATAATGCCCCTTCATCAGCTTCGCACTGGCCTTCAACGCCTGTCCGCCCTTCATATCCGGGTTATCCGCCAGAATATAGTAGCTCATGGAAAACGGCATAGCCAGCAGCAGATTCAATACAAATCCAAGCAAAGTAAGCAGCATATAATTTACCGCCCAGTTCATCTGAGCCTCTACTGTGCTTCCCATATCTGTTGTAAATGAAAACCACGCCATAGGAAGTGATGTCACCAGATTGATCAGTGCCAGCACAAAGGATGCCACAATCACATGATCCGGCTGATGGCTGAAAAAGTACAGAAGCTCACCAAATGAATATTTTTCTCTTCTTGTAATATTCAGATAAACCCGGTAAAGTCCCGCTGAAAAAACACAGATCACCAGCGAAAGAATGAAGCTGAACACCTCACCTCCAATGATCGCATACAGGGAATCTCCCGGAAAAAGTGCTGTGGAAATATAGCTTGATATCACGCTCATTCCCGCAACCGCAATACTTCCTACCACCGGAACTGTGAAATTTCCTGCCAGGGTTTCTCTCGCAAGCTTCTTACAGCCCTTCAGATTTTTTCTCATAATATTTTTTCTCCTTGATAAAAAAGCGGAGACTTTATCCAAGCCTCCGCCTCCATTTTATTGTGCTTTGTTCCGATCAGTCAGCCAGATTAAAAGCATCATGTACGGCATTCATTGCGCGTACACCGTCTTTTTCATTGATAAGAACTGTCACACGGATCTCAGATGTTGCGATCATGTTGATGTTCACACCCTCATTGTAAAGGCTCTCGAACATCTTCGCAGCAACACCCGGATTACTCATCATTCCTGCTCCAACAATAGAAAGCTTGGCGATGTTTTTCTCCGCATGAAGCTCATCATAACCAATACGTGACTGGTTGGACTCCAGTACGTTCATGGCATCATCCAGATCATTCTTATCAACAGTAAACGAAATATCCTTGGTACCAGCACGGCCGATAGACTGAAGGATCATATCCACGTTTATATTTTTCTTAGCCAGGGTATCAAAAAGCTTGAACGCTACTCCTGGTGAATCTTTAAGTCCGATCACAGCAATACGTACTGCATCTGTATCCAGAGCAACACCGCTTATCAGCATTCTCTCCACTGTAACTTCCTCCTTTACCACAGTTCCTTCGCTGTTGTTGAGACTGGAGCGTACTACAAGCGGTACGCCATATTTCTTTGCCATCTCTACGGAACGGTTGTGAAGCACACCTGCTCCCAGAGTTGCCAGATCCAGCATCTCATCGTAGGTGATCTCCTTAAGCTTACGCGCTTTCGGCACCTTACGCGGATCCGCTGTGTAAACGCCATCAACATCTGTATAGATCTCACAGGCATCTGCATGAAGTGCTGCAGCAAGTGCAACAGCCGTAGTATCAGAACCACCACGTCCAAGTGTGGTATAGTCGTTATACTTGTCCACTCCCTGGAATCCTGTGACAACAACGATCCTGCGGTTATCCAGCTCTCTGCGGATACGTGCGGCATCGATCTTTTTCAGGCGCGCACTGCCATGGGCACTTGTTGTATGCATAGCCACCTGAAAAGCATTCAGGGAAACAGCCGGTACTCCCATGCTGTCCATAGCCATAGCCATAAGTGCTACTGACATCTGCTCTCCGATAGTAAAAAGCATGTCCATTTCACGTTTCGGAGGTTTCTCATTAATGTCCCTCGCCATGGTGATAAGCTCATCAGTATATTTACCCATTGCTGAAAGCACAACCACCACGTCGTTTCCTTTTTTGTAATCTTCGATACATCTTTTAGCCACATTGAAAATCCTCTCTTTGTTAGCCACAGATGTACCACCGAATTTTTTTACGATTAACATGTTCTTTTCTTCCCCTTCGGCATCAGTCCTTTACACGGATCATCGCCAGTACTTTTCCGTCAAGCTTGCTGATCTTCTCTTTGTAATCAGCCTGCTTCATCTTCGGTGTGATAAATCCGAACTCATCCGGGAGATCATCCGGCTCGATAGTCTGTACATCACCGAAAGCTTTCTCCACTTCATCCATAGTTGTATCGGACACACGTACAAAGAAACGTCCCTCAACATCATCCAAATCCATAAGTTCCAGATCACGGCTGCTCCAGTTTGTCATGATATTTCTGTGAAGATGTTTTGCCTCATCTACAACATCAGCAACAACAGCACTTGCTGTCGGGAGCTTACCTGCTCCGCTTCCATAGAACATAGCATCTCCAAGAACATTTCCGTGTACAAATACTGCATTGAACACATCATTTACGCTGTAAAGCGGGCTCTCCTTTCCTACCAGGAACGGAGCTACCATTGCATAGAAAGCATCTCCGATTCTGCGGCTTGTTGCAAGAAGTTTAATTGTCATACCAAGCTCTTTCGCATATTCCATATCTGCCGGTGTGATCTTTGTGATTCCTTCTGTATAAATATTCTCGTAATTCAGGAATTTTCCGTATGCAAGAGAAGAAAGGATCGCGATCTTACGGCATGCGTCAGCGCCCTCAACATCTGCTGTCGGGTCAGCCTCTGCATATCCTTTCGCCTGTGCTTCCTTGAGTACTGTATCAAAATCACAGTTCTCTGTGCTCATCTTATAGAGCATATAGTTGGTGGTTCCGTTAAGGATACCTGTGATCTCATCGATCTCATCTGCTGTCAGTGAAGAATTCAGCGCACGAATGATCGGGATTCCACCACCACAGCTTGCCTCAAAAAGGAAATTGATACCTTTCGCCTTAGCGATCTCCATAAGCTCGGAACCATGTTTTGCCACCAGAGCCTTATTGGATGTACTTACGCTCTTTCCGGCCTCCAGTGCTCTCTTTACGAAAGTATAAGCCGGCTCGATTCCACCCATAACCTCAACAACGATATCGATCTCCGGGTCATTTACGATCACTTCATAATCATGAACCAGAACCTTCTCCACCGGATCTCCCGGGAAGTCTCTTAAATCCAGAACATATTTGATGTTGATCTCGTCTCCTGCATTCCTGTTAATGCTCTCATGATTGGTGTTGATAACTTCAACAACTCCGCTTCCTACTGTACCGTAGCCTAATACTGCTATGTTTATCA
>OLPO01000239.1_pt1 | contig 47216 bp, 42 predicted proteins | sample 1672831 | NCBI WGS metagenome assembly OLPO01 (sample SAMEA3136728, study PRJEB25190) | human gut metagenome
AGAAAAGCCCTTATAGGGCTTGCTAAAACCACCGGTTCAACCGGTGGTTTTTATTTGCTCATATTTTCTTCGCTATTGATAGAATGAACTTCTTATACTAAAATAATAAAAGTGATAAAAATGCTGCATATTAAATGCATAGAGGAGGAGCTTTATGTATGATCATATTCTGATTCGTTACGGCGAATTAGCATTAAAAGGGAAAAATCAAAAACAATTTTTAAAGACTCTTGTTAGAAATGTTAGAAATCAAATTAAATTAGATACCGGTGAAGCATGCGAAATCAAGGACATTCATGGCAGAATTATTCTTCCTCTAAATGGGAAAGAGCCTGAATACTTTTATCCAAGTTTAGACCGAGTATTTGGGCTTGCTTCCTATAGTCCAGTTCGTTCCACAGAATTAAGCGAAGATGCTATTATCCAAACAGCCGTTGAAGAAATGAAGCGTTTCTCAAACCAAGAAAAAACATTCCGCGTTACTGTCAAACGTGCAAACAAGCGCTTTCCAATTCGTTCTATGGATATGCAGCTTCTGGTTGCAGAACGTATTTTGGATGAAGTCCCTGGGTTAGAAGGAGATTTGAGAAATTATGATATTGAATTGAATATCGATATCCGTTTTGATCAAGCGTACGTGTATGTCGATAAATTCAAAGGACTTGGTGGGCTGCCATTGGGTACCGGTGGCCGTGCGGTCGCACTCTTGTCCGGCGGAATTGACAGTCCTGTTGCTATGTGGTCCATTATGCGACGCGGTGTTGTTGTAGAAGCAATTCATTTCCATTCCTATCCATATACTTCACAACAAGCTGAAGATAAGGTGTTGGCACTTGCAGAAAAAGTGGCGAAGTATGGCGGTCAAGTGAATGTACACTTGGTGCCATTTACGCGTATTCAAGAAGCAATCGGTATGAATTGCTTTGAAAATCTTCGCATTACAATCATGCGTCGAATTATGATTCGCATTGCAGAACGCATTGCAACCATTCGCGATGCCAAAGCGATTGTAACCGGTGATGATTTGGGGCAAGTGGCTAGTCAAACGATTGAAAGCATCTTTGCTATTAACGAAGTGACAACTATGCCGATTTTACGCCCGCTTATTTCATTTGACAAATTAGATATTATGGAGATTGCTCATAAAATTGACACCTATGATATTTCTATTTTGCCTTATGAGGACTGCTGCACTGTTTTTGTTCCTAAAGAACCTAAAACCAAGCCAAAAGTTGATGAGTGTCAACACAACGAATCCCTCATTCCTGATTTAGATGACATGATTTGGAAGGCCATTCAAGATACTGTTACCGTTGCTTGTTTTGGAGATGGTAGGGAACAAATTCGTAAGCCATTTAAAATGCCAACAGGAGGCGAAAATTAATTGGGAAAGAATTTGTATGAAACCCCAAGAGATAAGGGGAAGTGGAATGTGCAAAACGATAACCGTGAAAAAAACATTTCGCAGAATACGAATGATAAAAAAGCACATTTGGAAGCCTTAAAAAAACGTTTCCAACAAAATAAAAAGTAAAAGAACAAAGCCAAGCGAATTATCGTTTTGCTTTGTTCTTTTACGGAATTAATAAAACGGGAACTACAAGTTAATCTGATAGCTCCCGTTTTGATTTAGAAAATGATTTTAATAAGTGCTTCGACGAACAAAGCAACTATAAATAAAATACCGAAATATTTGTTTGTCTTTGAGCAATAAATCATCCCGCGCATCATTTTACGAGGTGTTTGATTGTGGCTTTCAAAAGAGGTTACACAATGAATAGCAAACGGGATAGACAAAAGTGGCAATAGAATAATCACACTATGGCCATAAGCAAATAAAACAAGCAGCCAGAAATAGGCCAACGTAAAGCCTGATATCATAAACAACAGCGTGCGCTCGTGACCTAACAAAATTGCTAAGGTTCGGCGACCATTTGCTTTGTCTGGTACAAGGTCTCGTAGACTATTAGCAGTTAAAAGTAATCCCACTAAAATGTTAATAGGAATACTTACAGCAAATGCCCCCCAGGTTATATATCCGGTTTGGGTGTAATAGGCGATCATGCAATAGCCGGTGCCCATTAATGTTCCTGCAAAGGCTTCGCCGAACGGTGAGCGTGATATAGGATATGGGCCACCAGTGTAACAGTAGCCAATGAGCAAACACAAAGCGCCAATCAACAGAAGAATCCAAGAGGTATTCCATGCCAGCACAACACCTAAAATGCCTGAAATCCCATAAATACCAAATGCTGCGGCTAAAACCGCTTTCGGGGCAATGCCTTCTCTTACAATGGCGCCGCCAATACCAACCGTATCCTTGGTGTCTAAACCATTTTTAAAATCGTAATATTCATTAAAAAGATTGGTGGCTATTTGTATAAGCATCGCGCATAATATCATTACCAATGCAAGTACTGGATGAAAAACCATATCTGCATATAATGCGTAGCTAATTCCGACAAGAGGTGGAATAATGCTCGCAGGTAAAGTATGCGGGCGCGTTAACTTCCAATAGAATTCAAAACTATTCATTTCACATCTCCCTTGAAGCAACTTGAAACCGCATCATAGCGGTATTCTGTTACATTTTTTTTACTAGTTTTATGTTTATTTTATCAGATTTCTTTGCTATAATGAAGGTCATAAACATAATATTTTAAATGTGGGGTGTTAAAACTATGGCATATGTAATTGATTCTTCCGCATGCCTCTCTTGCGGTGCTTGTGAAGGCCAATGTCCTGTAGGTGCTATCTCTGATAGCGGGGACGGTACTCGTGTTATCGACGCTGGTAATTGCATTTCTTGCGGTTCTTGCGCAGGGGTTTGCCCAGCAAACGCAATCGCAGCTGAATAATGACTACAGAAAGGCTTATTGCTCATGTAATAAGCCTTTCATAGTTTTTGGGTGACTATGAAAAAATATTATGCAGTAAGAAAAGGCAGAAAAACCGGAATTTTTGATAATTGGAGTATTTGTGAACAACAAATAAAAGGTTTTTCTGGCGCCGAATATAAAAGTTTTAAAACCTTAAAAGATGCGCAAGACTATATGCTGGTTTCTCAAGACAATAATGTGTTATTAGAAACGACCGAACGCCACTATCCATGTGCTTATGTTGATGGCAGCTACGATGCTGTTACACATCGTTTTTCTTATGGCGCTGTTATCTTATTTGATGCAGAAAACGAACAACATTTTTCCAAAATGTTCGATGAGCCAACACTCGCCAAGATGCGAAATGTTGCCGGTGAAATTAAGGGGTGTGAGTTTGCAATCACCTATGCCTTGGAACATCGGTGGGAATCCATTGATATCTATTACGATTATTACGGTATTGAAAAGTGGGCGCTTGGAGAATGGAAACGCAATTTACCGGAAACACAAGCTTATTATGAATTTTGTCAACGCGCGCTATCTAAAATAAAAATACGCTTTATTAAAGTCAAAGGCCATTCAGGAGATTCATATAACGACCTCGCTGATGCACTGGCAAAAAAAGCATTGAATTTATAACGATTGGAGAACACGAATGAGTTTCAAGAAAACAATAGCCAGTTCACTCGTATTGTCACTTGGTCTAACTGCCATGATGGCGTCACCTGTTGCTGCCAAATCAATTTCTGAATTACAAAACGAACAAAATTCTGTGAATAATTCCATCGAGAAGAAAAAAGCAGAATTAGACAGCAACTCCACACAGAAAACTGAAACTGTTGCGAAATTGAAAGAAATCAATGATTCTATTAATGCAACAGAAAAGAAAATAGCTTCATTTACCAGTCAAATTTCTGATCAACAAGCAAGTATTGCTGAAACCAACGCACAAATTGCTGAAACTGAAAAGAAATTGGAACAAGCGCAAAGCAGTTTGAATAATCGCTTGGTTTCTATCTATAAAGAAGGCAATGTCAACTATCTCGAAGTTTTATTTCAATCCCAGGACTTCTCTGACTTTCTAACACGTTTTGAATATTTGTCTTTTATTTCAAAACGCGATAAGGAAATGGTTGACGAAGTAAGTGCTACTAAGGCACAATTAGACAATCAAAAAGCAACCTTAGAACAACAGCTTCAAGCTCTAAATGCTTTAAAGTCAGAAGAAGAAGGCGTAAAAGGTCTTTTACAAGAACAGCAAGCAACTCAAAAGAATGTTTATGCTGAACTCGAAAAAGACGAAGCTGCCATTAAAGAAAATATCGCTGTCATGCAAGCGACCTCTGCTGAAATCGGGAATCAAATTGTAGCACTTCAAGCACAGGCTGAGGCTCAAGCACAACAGCAACAGCAAGCGGCTAATAGTGGCGCCACAATTACTACACCAAGCACCAGCAATATTCAAAACACTTCCGCCGGTGGTGGCGTTTGGCCTGCACCAGCAAGCCGAGTTATTACCAGTACTTATGGTGGTCGAGCTTATCCAATTGATGGGAGTTATAACTTCCACCTTGGATTGGATATTGGTGCAAGCTACGGTACACCAGTTGTTGCTTATCAAGGTGGCACTGTTATTATCGCAGCATACCACTGGAGTTATGGTAACTATGTTGTTGTTGACCACGGGAATGGTTTAAGCACATTATATGCACATATGTCCGCATTAAATGTAAGTGCGGGTAGCACAGTTTCTGCAGGCCAACAAGTCGGGGCTGTTGGTTCTACCGGTTCCAGTACCGGCCCACACCTTCATTTCGAAGTGCGAATTAATGGATCTACTGTAGACCCTGCACCATATCTAGGTATTTAATCAGAAGCTCTGAAAGACTTTTTCTTTCAGAGCTTTTTTCTGGAAATATAAAGAAAACGGAGACAATTATGAAACTTTCAAAAAAAGAAATCAAGGAATTAAAATCTCAAGCGCAAGAACTCAAACCAAAAGTATTAGTTGGAAAAAATGGTTTGAATGAAGGGACTATTCAATCGATTGATGAGGTATTAGAAGCAGATGAGCTTGCTAAAGTGAAATTTTTAAATAATAGTATTGAAATAACCCAAGAAATGTGTGAAGAATTGGCCGATGAATTACAAGCTGAATTAGTACAAAAAATCGGCAGAATGATTATACTGTTTAGAGAAAAAATCGAAGACTAAAAGATTGGATTGGTGGCTATGATAAACAAAGCGAAAAGAATCGTTGTCAAAATCGGAACGAGCTCGCTAACTCATAAAAATGGTCGCATTAATTTGCGCTTTATTGATAAATTAAGCGCAGTCCTCACAGACTTAAAAAACGAAGGCTTTGAAATTATCCTAGTCACTTCCGGCGCTATTGGAGTAGGAAAATATCGACTAAATTTACAAGACGAGCATCTGTCAATTAGCGAAAAGCAAGCGATGGCTGCCATCGGTCAAGGCTTATTGCTCCACATTTACGAAAAAAGCTTTATGGAATACGGACAACTTACTGCACAGCTTCTTCTCACCAGAGAGGATATAAAAATTCGCAAAAGATTTTTGAATGCACGTAACACCATTCTAGAGCTCTTAAAGCTAGGAGTTATCCCAATCGTTAATGAAAATGATAGTGTGGCTAATGATGAAATTAAATTCGGTGACAACGATACTTTAGCAGCGCTGGTGGCAGTTCTATGCGATGCAGACTTAACAATACTACTAACAGATATTGATGGTCTGTACACCGGTAATCCCCACCTTGACAAAAATGCAAAAAAAATCGATGTTGTTGAAAAAATCACTGTCGATATTGAGGACATGGCAGGCTCGGCACTTTCAAATGTCGGCACCGGTGGTATGCACACAAAAATTGAAGCAGCAAAAATATCAACAAATGCCGGCATTCCAATGATTATTGCTTCCGGAGAAAATCCAAATATTCTTTATGATATGGTGGCAGGTCAATCAGTCGGTACTTTATTCAAAGCAACACATCGACCAATTCATGCACGAAAATCATGGATACTCTATGGCTCAGAAGAAGAAGGGGTTATCTATGTTGATGAAGGCGCAAAAAAAGCGTTGCGCGAACACGGTACCTCATTATTGCCAAGCGGAATTATTAATGTAAGTGGCGAGTTCGAACGTGGAGCAATTGTCGCAGTAGCAGATATTGGAGGTAATGTTTTTGCGAAAGGTATTTCCAACTATTCTTCAATGTTTATTAATCGTATCAAAGGATTAAAAAGCAACTGTATTTATAACAAATACTTAGATTACAACGAAGAGGAAATCATTCACAGAGATAATCTCGGTATTCTTTAAAAGAACGGGTGATTAGACATCATGAAAATTGGTTTATTTGGTGGAACCTTTGATCCTATTCATATGGGACATGTTGATATGATTCGTCAGGTATGTGAGCATATGCCGTTAGACAAGGTTATTTTTATTCCGGCATATATACCACCACATAAAAACAAAACGATTACACCTTATCATCATAGAATGGCAATGGCAAAGCTCGCACTACAGCATGATTCCATGTTTGAAACCTCCGATTACGAAAGCAAAACTTCAAAACCATCGTATACTTTTTATACGCTTTCTTATTTTAAAAAAAACTATCCCAATGATGAATTCTTTTATATCATGGGGGCAGATTCATTTAATAATATAGAAAGTTGGTATAAGTGGAACGAACTGCTTGGTTTAAGTAATTTTATTATCATTGACCGTAAGGATTATCCACTAGCGATTAGCAAAACGACCCAAAAAGAACTTGATAAAAGCCCCTACACAGTTTATCATTTGCCATTAAAAACCATTCCGATTTCCTCAACGTTGATTAGACAACAGTTAAAAGATAGAAAGCTTATGTCTAATACACTTGAAGACGAAGTATACAGTTATATTCTTGAAAACAACTTGTATCTGGAGTGACATAAATGGATTACAAAGCATTAGTAAAAAAAGAACTCTCCAAGAAGCGCTATGAACACTCTGTGAGAGTGGCTGAGACTGCAGTTAAACTGGCGATAGCTCACGGCGAGGATCAAAGCAAAGCTAAAATCGCCGGTTTATTACATGATTACTGTAAGGAATTGCCAAAAGCAGAAATTATTAGAATTTCTGTGGATAATCATCTGCTCACCAGTGAATACGACTTATTAATGCCCCAGGTTCTTCATGGAGCAGTGGCATCTGTAGTCTTAAAAGATAAGGGCATTATACATGACGAGCAGATATTACAAGCTATTCGTTTCCATACCACCGGACACAAATGTATGAATACGCTTGCAAAAATAATATTTATCGCAGATTACATCGAACCGGGAAGAACCACACCAAATATTGATGATTTAATGGATATTGCATTAACCAATCTCGATAAATGTACTGTAGAAATTATTGACAGAACAAGCAAATATTTAATCAGTGAGCATAGACTTATTCATGAAGATATGATTAAATTAAGAAACGAAATAATAAGCAAGGAGTAACTGGCTTAAAATGAATAAAACAATAGAAGAATTTGTACGTTTGATGGACCTTAATAAATGCGAAGATATTACCGTGTTAGACATGCATAACATGACATATCTTGCAGATTATTTCATCATTGCAACAATTAAAAACAAACCACATGCAGATATGATTGCCAACAAATTAGAGGAATTAAACTTTAAGTTGACAGGTAGCAACTATTTCCGCACAGAAGGAAAACAACAAGGCGACTGGTTATTGATTGACACCGGCGATTTGATAGTTCATCTATTTCAACCGGAAACACGCTCTTACTATAACCTTGATGGGTTATGGGGCGACGCAGAGAGAATTGATATTTCATCATTGTTAATTGACTAACGGAGGTGTGTGAAATGACTGTAGGCTTCTTTGATTCTGGTATTGGCGGAATTTCTGTATTGGAAAAAGCTGCCGCACAGTTAACGCACAATCAATTTCTTTTTTATGCAGACTCCGCGCATGTTCCCTATGGAACAAAATCAAAAAAGCAAATTATCGAATATGTCGATCACGCAGTTGCTTTTTTGCATTCTCAAGGTGCTGACGTCATTGTCTTAGCATGTAACACAGCTACCAGTGCTGCGGCTAACTACTTGCGCGAGAAGTATTCATTTCCTATATTAGGAATGGAGCCTGCGGTAAAAGTTGCTTCCAAAACGCTTGATGACAATGAAGCTACTAAAATCATCGTAACTGCAACAGAGCTTACTTTAAGACTCGAAAAATTAGAAACGCTCATCCAGCGTTTAGGCGTAACCAATCATGTAGAAGAATTATCGCTGCAACGGCTTGTTGAATTTGCAGAAAACGATATTTTCGATGGCAATGAGGTACATGCCTATCTTGAAGAGCAATTAAGTTCCTGTGATGTAGCTAATGCATCTGCATTGGTACTTGGTTGCACGCATTTTACCTTTTATAAAACACTTATACATCACATTATGTTAGATTTAACAGGTAAATCGATTCCGGTCGTTGACGGGAACGAAGGAACTGTTAATCATTTAGCTTCTGTTATTAATCCTGATTTTTTAGAAGCAAAACCTTTAGAAAAAAGAATTCGTTTTTTTGAAAGTGATAACGAAGTTCCTTTTACAAAGTATGAATATTTATTAAACCGTGCTCATCTTGAAAATGCCGGAGGATATTAACATGAAAAAAGCATTATTTATCGTGAATCCTAATGCAGGCAAAATGGCTATGCGTGAAAACCTAATGGACGTGCTTAGTAAATTTAACGCACGCGATTATGCAACAACCGTTTATATCACTCAAAAAGCCAATGACGCAACTGAGTATATTCAAAATCATGGCGAAGGATACGATCTTATCATTTCCTGCGGCGGGGATGGAACTTTTAATGAAATTCTGCATGGAGTTACTGCATCTGATAAAGAATTTGGCCCACTCACTTGTATCCCTACCGGTACTGTCAACGACTTTGCGCGTTCATTAGGAATCCCAAGCGATATCCTATTAGCGGCAGATATTATACTGGATTCACAACCACATAACTATGACTTCGGTGATTTTAACGGAGAAATATTTAGTTATGTAGCTGCTGCAGGTGCCTTCACTGAAGTATCTTATGCTACACCACAATATCTCAAGAATCTTTTGGGCAAGTATGCTTATTTCTTTGAAGCATCCAAAAAGCTCACGGATTTATCTGATGTATTTTCTTTAACCATTGAAATTGATGGCGAAACCACCGTCGAAGGCGACTTTATTCTTGTTGCTGTATCAAATTCAAAATCAATTGGTGGATTTCTACAGTTTGATGATGACGGTAATGATGAAAAATCAATGTTAATGGACGGGATGTTTGAGCTTACATTAATCAGAAGCCCTATAACACCAATTGACGTTCAAAAGATGATTCACTCTATTAAAATCCGTCAATACGATAATGATTGCATTCGCAGTGTAAAAGGAAAATCCTTTAAAATCACCTCCGCACGCCCATTACCATGGACCTTGGATGGAGAATATGCTGGGGAATATGAAGAAACAACCATTTCATTGCATAACAAATGTATTCAAATGGTATTTCCCGATTAAAATGAAACTGTTTACAATTGAAAGGAGATTTATTATATGATTAATAAGAATTACGAAAACCTTAAAAACAACTACTTGTTCTCAACCGTTGCCGAAAAAGTTCGTAAATACTCTGAAGCAAATCCAGATGCTGATATCATTAAACTTGGTATTGGCGATGTTACGAAACCATTAGCTAAAACTGTTATTGCTGCATTACACAAGGCAGTTGACGAAAACGCTGTTAGTGAAACCTTTATGGGTTATGGCCCAGAACAAGGCTATGCTTTCTTGCGAGATGCAATTGCAAATTATTACGGTAAGCTAAACGCTAAAATCGATGCAGATGAGGTATTTGTTAGCGACGGTGCAAAAAGCGACATTGCAAATATCCTTGATATTTTTGATAAAAATTGCCATGTTGTAATTCCTGACCCTGTATACCCTGTTTATTTGGATACTAATATCATGGACGGCCGTGAAGTAAGCTTTTTAAATGCAAATCAAAGTAATAACTTCTTGCCAATGCCAGAAGACCTTCAAACTGATAAGAATCCGGATATTATTTATCTTTGCTCACCAAATAATCCTACCGGTGCATGCTATGACAAAAATCAACTTAAAATCTGGGTTGACTATGCCAATGAGCATGGGTCCGTTATTTTATTTGATAGTGCTTACGAAGTATTTGTTTGCGCTGATGAGTTGCCACGCACCATTTTTGAAATTGACGGTTCAAAGACTTGTGCCATTGAAATCGCATCCTTAAGTAAAACTGCAGGTTTCACCGGCACCCGTTGCAGCTACACCATTGTTCCAAAAGAATTGATACGTGATAATCATTCATTGAAGGATATGTGGAACAGACGTCAATCTACGAAGTTTAACGGTACACCTTATATTGTTCAAAGAGCGGCGGAAGCAGTATTTACTGATGAAGGTTATGCTGAAATTATGGAAAATATCCATGGCTACCAGCATAATGCAAAGATTATCACCGATACCTTAGATGAACTTGGTATCTATTATACCGGTGGTCATTATTCCCCTTATGTATGGTTGAAATGTCCTAACAATATGAGCTCTTGGGAATTTTTTGATTTCTTATTAGAAAATGCACAAGTTGTTGGTACCCCTGGTGAAGGGTTTGGTAGCAATGGTGAAGGTTTCTTCAGATTGACTGCTTTCAATACGCCTGAACGCACTAGCGAAGCAATGGATCGCTTGAAAAACCTTCTAAAATAATTTTTAAGCAGGTGAATAAATGATTCATTTTAAAAATGCAGGTCATACTTTCAAAAACGGTACGACCGGCCTTGCCGATATCAATCTCAATATTGACGCAGGCGAATTTGTTTATATTGTCGGCGAAAGTGGCGCTGGTAAATCAACCTTTGCGAAGTTGTTGCTTCGTGAATTAACCACCACAACCGGAAGTATTCAAGTTGATAATGTAGATCTTGCAAAAATTAAAAAACGTCGTTTGCCGTATTATCGTCGTAAAATTGGCTTTGTTTTCCAGAATTTTCGTTTGCTGGAAGACCGCTCCGCGTACGAAAACGTTGCATTCTCATGCGAATGCATTGGCTTACCAAGAAAAGAAGTCGTTAAACGTACAAAAGAAGCCTTGGAGTTCGTTGGCTTAAGTGATCGTCAAAACCACTATCCGAGGGAATTATCCGGCGGTGAACAGCAACGCGTTGCAATTGCGCGTGCGATTGTGAATAAGCCACAAATCGTTATTGCAGACGAACCAACCGGGAACTTGGACCCAAATCATGGGGAAGAAATTTTTAATTTGTTTGAAGCTATCAATGATATTGGTACAACCGTCATCATGGCAACCCACGATGAAATTTTAGTGGATAAGCATCCACATCGTGTTGTTACCTTGTCTAATGGTCACATAGTAAGAGATAGTGTGAATGGGGGGTATTGGTTAGATGTTCCTAACGAAAATTAAATACACCATTCGCGATAGTTTTCGTCAAATTACAAGACATAAGCTGTTATCTTTCTTAACCATATTCACAATTGCTATCACCTTAACTATTTTTAGTGTGGCGTCTTTGGTGGGTCTGAACAGCTACAATGCCTCTAAAAGCATTGAAGATCAATTGAGAGTTGTTGCTTTTCTAAAACAACCTTCTTCTCCAGAAAAAAATATGGATTTACTAAACCAACTCGAAAAAACAGAACATGTTGAAAATGTAGAGTATATTAGTAAAGAAGAAGCGCTTAAGACACTTGATGAACAAATGAAGGATACGGAAGTAAATGTCACAGAATCTCTAAATGGGGAAAACCCATTACCAGACTCTTTTCGTATCACTGTAGATCAACCAGAAAATATCGAAGCCATTGCCAAAACGCTTGAAGGCAACGCCATTGTTGATAGTGTGAAATATGGTCAGGATTTGGTAGAGAATATGGTCAGCTTTAATAAATCGGCTGCTGTTGTCGGGTCGTTGATTATTGTGCTGCTGGTATTGGCAACGTTATTCTTGATTAATATCACGATTCAATTGACAGTCAACAACCGCAAAGATGAAATTCAGATTATGAAGTTGGTTGGCGCAAAGAACAGCTTTATTCGTATGCCTTTCTTTATTGAAGGGATGATATTGGGGGCGTTTGGTGCTATCTTAGCAGGCTTATTTGTATATTGGGGCTATGAACATATTTATTCATATATCACATCAAATTTGCCTTTCTTACCTTTGTTTAACACCAATTATATGATGCCAATTTTAGTAATTTTTAACTTAATACTTGGTATTATTCTCGGCGCTCTGGGAAGTAGTTTTGCCGTTAAGAAGCATTTAAAAATTTAAGCTAAAGCGCACAAATTGTGCGCTTTTTTAGTAAGGAGGAGCAGTATATGCAAAGTATCGACGATTGGAAAGGTTATGCCAAAATTGCGGTTGTATTAGGTTCCGGTTTAAATCAATGCATTCATGAATTTATGAATATTACAGGGGAAATTTCATATCAAGAAATTGAAGGAATGAAAGTTTCTACTGCACCTGGCCACGTTGGAAAATTTTTATTCGGCACTATAGAAGGCATACCGGTTGTGGCAATGCAAGGGCGTCTTCATTTTTACGAAGGATATTCCATGGAAGATGTTACCATGCCTATTGTAATGTTGCACAAGCTTGGAGTGGAAACCTTGATTGTTACCAACGCTTCCGGAGGCATTAATCTTGATTTTAATGTTGGCGAATTTATGTTAATCAATGACCATATTAATCTAACCGGAACCAATCCGTTAATTGGACCGAAAAGAGAGGGCTTTGAACGTTTTCCTGACATGAGTTATGCATATAACAAAGACTATATTGCAACCATGAAGCAAATTGCTGCTGATAATAATATTCCTATTCATACAGGCGTGTATATTGGCGTAACAGGTCCAAGTTATGAAACACCAGCCGAAATTCGAGCATTTCGAGTATTGGGTGCCGATGCTGTAGGTATGTCAACTGTTGCAGAAGTAATTGTTGCTAACCAACTTCATATGCAAGTTTGCGGATTATCTCTAATTAGCAATATGGCAGCCGGTGTCCTTGATCAAAAGCTCACAGAAGAAGAGGTATTGGAAGCCGGCAAAAATGCGCAGCCTCAATTCAAAACCTTACTGACTCGTTTCATTCGCACTATTGGAGACTGATAGCATGTGTAAACGTGAAAATCTTACGCCGATTATTTATCACAATGATACCAATTGCATTGAAATCATTGACCAAACAAAGCTTCCAAATAAATTAGAAAAAAAATTCCTTCATACGTCAGAAGAAGTATGGGAAGCAATCAAAAAACTCGAAGTGCGAGGCGCACCATTAATTGGAATTACCGCCGCCTATGGGCTGGCGATGGCTGCTCTTCAAACAGATGCTACTTCAACAGATGAATTTATTTCCACTGTTCATAAAATAAGTCATTATCTAATGAGTGCTCGCCCAACAGCAGTTAACCTAGAAAACTGCTTAAATAGAATGACTGCACAGTTAACTAATGCACAAACTGTTAACGAGGCAAAAAACAACCTTTTAGAAACAGCGGTTGCACTACATCAAGAAGATATCCAAATTAGCAAAGCTATTGGACACTACGGCAATATGCTTTTAGAAAACAATACCCATGTCATTACCTACTGTAATGCCGGATTACTTGCAACCAGCAATACCTATGGAACAGCTTTAGCACCGGTATACACTGCCGTAGAAGAAAACAAGCATATCGAAGTGTTTGCTTGCGAAACGCGTCCGGTACTTCAAGGTGCACGTTTAACCACCTTTGAACTTACCTATAATGATATTCCAACAACCTTGATAACTGACAATATGATGGGCTGGCTGCTTTCTACTCATAAAATTGATGCTGTTTTTGTTGGCTGTGATCGCGTGGCTATTAATGGGGACTTTGCCAATAAAATTGGTACCTACACATTAGCGGTAATGGCTAAACGACATAATGTTCCATTTTACGTCTGCACACCATCCACCACCATTGACTTTAATGCCAACAGCCTAGACGATATTATAATCGAAATGAGAAATCCTGAAGAAGTACGTGCTTTATGGTATGCACAACCAATGGTCACTGAGAAAGCTACTATATTGAATCCCGCCTTCGATTGCACACCAAACGACCTTGTTACCGGATTTATCACTGAAAGAGGCATATTAAAGCCACCGTTTTCAAAGGAGATGTTTGAAGTATGAGTATTCAAAAGCAATTTCCTGAAATGACGGATTATCTTGAGCCATTTGTTGAAGTATGTCATGCAATGTATCGTCATCAATACGTTTGTGCCTACGACGGTAACGTAAGCATGCGCTTTAATGATAAAATTCTTGCTACCCCAACACATGTCTGCAAAGGGCTGCTAGCAATTGATGATTTAATCGTTGTTGACATTGACGGCAACCAACTTGCAGGGGACAGAAAACCAACCTCTGAATTAAAAGTACATCTAGCCGTTTATAAAGAAAATCCAAATGCTGGTTGTATCATTCATGCACATCCATTATATGCAACGGCCATATATCGTGACGGTAAAACAGTGGACACCTCAGTGTTAACAGAACCAGAAGCTGTTCTTGGCACTGTACCAATTGTTCCTTGCTTTGCACCCGGAACACCGGAGCTTGCTGAATCCGTTGGTTCAGCTATGCCTGAGGGCATCTGTGCTTGCATGATGGAAAAGCATGGCCTAGTAGTTGCCGGAAAAAGTTTAGAGGACACTTATTTTTTGCTGACGTCTGTTGAACGCCTGGCCAAAACAGAATATCTTATTGCAAATATGAAATAAAATCCGCTAGTTTCTGTTATTTTTTTACCTGTTATGCTAGAATATACATGGTCTGTAAAAAAGGAGGTAGACACTGATGAATTTAGAAAAAGACTGTCAGGTTTTCATGTCATCATTAAATAAAGACTTTACCATCGGCAAACACCATCTCGTTGATGATGTCCCGTTTAAATTCACAGCGCCTGATTTCCTGTACTTTTTTTCGTTGAAAGATCAGTTATGGAAAAATATCGCTGAGGATAAACGATTGAACATCAGCCTTGCAATGACTGAATTATATGTCAGCGTATTATTACATATCTATTCCAGTGACTATTGCTTCGATGAAGAAGTACACCATCTTGAAAATAGCATTTTATATGGCGACTTATTATCTGGGGCTTTTGCTGAAAAGCTTATAGATAATAACGAAGCTGGCTTGCTCAAAGAATGGCTTGATTTATTACAACAAATTCATAAAGATTTGGTCGTGCAATCTTTAGAAAATAAAACTATCTATGAGAAGAAAGCGCTTTTATTAGAACATCTTGTTGAATATCTGGCGCCACAAGAACAAAATGGGGATTTAAATGTTTTTACAAAAGCATTTCTCTTAGATGGTGATGACAAAGTAATGACTCATCATATTATGATGAATTTGCCAGATTCTTTAAAAGTGGCGTTAAAAGCACCAATATCATCCTCCGGCGACTTTTTGACGTTTATAGGTGAATAAATGAAGAATTTAATGCAACAACAACGAATCAAAAACATATTAAAGGATGTTGAAAGCTGTTTGGAACAGCTTGTAGATTTTGATGATCCTTTTATCAAAGAATGTGCCTTATCCAACATTCGAGCCGGCGGAAAACGTCTACGTCCTATATTCGTCATTTTAACCGCACAATATTTTGGTGTAAAAAGCGACGAAATTATAAAATTTGCTGCTATTATGGAGCTCATTCACATGTCATCTTTAATCCATGATGATGTAAATGACAACTCTGATTTGCGTCGTGGCCAAATAACAATTAACGCACGCTATAATAATGACGTAGCGGTTCATGTTGGAGACTATATTCTTATTGAAGCCCTAAAAAGAGTATACGAAGTGTCCCACGCAGAAAAGTTGCTTAAAATTCTTTCAAGCACAGCAGTAGAAATGTCTAAAGGTGAAGTGGCACAACTTGCTTCCATGTTCGATATTACGCAAGACTTTGACTCTTATAACTATCGTATCGAAAGAAAAACAGCAATTTTGATTGCTACCTGTACACAAACTGGTGCAATCTTAAGCGATGCGACGCCGGATGAAATAAATGCTTTCTACAGATTCGGACATCATTTGGGAATGGCATTCCAAATCAAAGACGACCTCATGGATATTCTTCCAAGTAATAGTAAAAAGATTGGCAAGCCAATCGGACATGATTTAGCAAGTGGCTTAATCACCTTACCGACTTTGCTTGTCTTGCAAAAGGATTTTCCGGAAAAGGAAATGATTTTAGAAAAAATCGATAAACATTTTCCTAACGGGCAAGATGATTTGGATTTCATTATGCAATTTATCTTTAATGACGAAATTGTCAAAGAATGTGAAGACCATATTATGTATCATATAGATGCTGCAAAAGAAATTTTGGACAGATTAGCGCCTAATGACACACGTGCATTATTGTATGACGCTGCTGATTATGTATATGAAAGGTCTATCTAAATGAGCTTTAACTATTCTGTAATGCTCAATATTGAGAACAAACCTGTGTTGGTCGTCGGTGGCGGAACAGTAGCTAAGCGAAAAATTAAGGATTTGCTTGCCTTGAAAGCACAAGTTACAGTTATTGCACCTTCGATTTTAGACGAAATTTTCGATATTATTGCGTCCGTTGAAAATTGTCACTGTAAACAGCGGACGTTTCATTTATCGGATATAGCAGATTTGCGTCCATTTATTGTGTTTGCGGCAACGGATAATTTATTGCTGAATCGCGAAATTACAAATTATTGTAATGCGAATCAAATATTAGTTAACTCTATCACAGAACCTTCTGAAGGAAGTCTTTCTGTACAAGCTGCTATTAGAAAGCCTCAATACGCAGTGTCTGTATCAACCTACGGACAAGGCCCGGGCTTTTCTAAAACGCTTAAAGAATATTTGGAGTCGGTTCTAGACGATAAATTTGATTTAGCCGTTAAGCTCTATGTAGATATTCGTCAGTGGCTGTTTACTGTATATGATGACTCTGAGATACGAATACATTACCTACGTAAACTTACGATTAATAATATATACTCTCTAATGAACGAAGAAGCGTTAGAGTATAATCAACTATTAGAGAAGGTGAAAGAATGGCTATCTTGCTCATAGGATTGAATCACAAAAGCGCACCGGTAGAAGTACGCGAAAAAGTATCCTTATCAAGACCGCAAATTGAAAAATTAAGCAAAAAGATTCGTCAGGTGCAGTCTTTTTCGGGCTGCACTATTCTTTCGACTTGCAATAGAACAGAATACTACGTTAATGCAGATTCACCGTTTTCTGCCCAAGAATCGCTGATAGATTTAATCTGCGATTATAGCGGTATTCACCCAAGAGAATTGGCACCATATTTATATATCAAATTTAATAAACACGCCGTTGAACATTTATTTAGTGTTGCAGCCGGTTTAGATTCAATGATTTTAGGCGAAAGCCAAATCCAAGGCCAAGTGCAGGATGCGTATGAATACGCCCTAAATTATGGCATTTCAGATAATATTTTGAACACACTATTTATGAATGCCCTTACAGTTGGTAAACGTGTACGTACCGAAACTCAAATTGATCGGCACACGTTAAGCATCAGTATAGCGGCGGTTGAAATCGCAAAAGACTACTATGGCGGATTAACCGATAAAACCATTCTCGTTTTAGGTGCAGGCGAAACCAGTGAGCTGACATCTCGTTATCTCATTTCCAACGGTGCTCAAAGCATTATGGTTGCAAATCGCACCTTTGAACGTGCCGAATGGCTTGCCGGTGAAATTGGCGGCCGTGCTGTCAATTTCACTGAACTTGATAAATATTTGCCGGATGCTGATTTGATTATCAGTAGTACCGCTTCACCGGTACCGATTATAGATAAATGTGTACTGGAAAATGCACAATCCAATCGCGAAAAGCCTTTATTAATGATTGACATTGCTGTACCAAGAGATTTTCACCCAAATGTTGCAGAACTCTCTTACGTAAAGCTCTATGACATTGATGATATGTCGCGTAAAACAGATGAAAATCTGGTTGCGCGTCAACAAGAAACCGCAAAAGCTCAGGCAATCGTGAATGAAGAATTGGAAGATTTCTATTTTTGGTTAGACTCTTTGTGGGTGGTACCTACCATTGTAAAAATGAGAACGCAAATTGCGAAAATCAAGGAGTCAGAAATTGAACGTGCTATTCATCGTATTGACAATCCCAGCGAACGGGAAATTCGTATTATCGAACAATTAGCTAACAGCATTGTCAACAGATGGCTGCATCAACCAATCATTAATATGAAATCACTTGCAGGAAAACGTGCTGATAAAATTGACTGTTATATTAATGCAATCAATGATTTATGGGGATTAGACGATGACGACAAAGAAAATAATTAAAGTTGGCTCTCGTGACAGTCAACTCGCATTGTGGCAAACAAAATATGCCATTAAAGAATTGAAAAAAGTATTCACTGATTACGATTTTGAAATTGTAAGCATGAAAACAAAAGGTGATAAGATTCTTGACGTTTCTCTCTCTAAAATCGGTGACAAGGGTTTATTTACTAACGAATTGGAAGCGATGATGCTTTCCGGAGAAGTGGACATGGCGGTACATAGCTTAAAGGATATGCCAACCAGCTTGCCGGATGGACTCTCTTTAAGCTGCTTTTTAATGCGCTACGACCACAGAGATGCATTACTCACTAAGCATCCGGGTGGTATTATGGACCTTCCTGAAGGCGCCATTGTCGGGACTAGCAGCTTGCGTCGCCGTTCACAATTATTGGCAATGCGCCCCGATTTGCAGGTGAAAGATTTGCGCGGCAACGTTAATACACGCCTGCGTAAATATCACGAAGAAGATTTTGATGCCGTCATTTTAGCTGTAGCCGGCTTGGAACGTCTGGATTTCCACGATGAAATTTCCCAACACCTTGATGACAGCTTCTTTGTTCCGGCGGTAGGCCAAGGAGCTTTGGTTATTGAAGCTAGAAGTGACCGTGAAGATTTAAACGAAAAATTTGCACTCGTAAATGACGACAATACCACAAAGTGCGTATTTGCAGAACGTCAATTCATGTGTGCACTTGATGGTGGTTGCCAAGTACCAATGGGCGCATATGCGCAAATCAATGAGGATGAAATTTCCATTCATGGATTTGTTGGTGCGGTTGACGGCTCCGTAATGCTCAAGGAAACGATTACCGATTCTGTCAATAACTACGCTGAAATTGGCGATAAATTAGCTAAAAAGCTTTTAGAAAAAGGTGCTAAAAATATTTTAGACACCATTCGCAATTAATATGAGGATATAATCATGAAGAACAACGGATATGTTTACTTAGTTGGCGCCGGCCCTGGCGACATTGGCTTAATTACTGTAAAGGGCCTTGAATGCATAAAAAAAGCAGACGTGATTGTGTATGACCGTTTAGCTAACCCACGTTTGTTATCTTATGCAAAACCTGATGCTAAATTTATTTATGTCGGTAAAACACCAGACCATCATACACTTAAACAAGAAGAAATTAATCAAGTTTTAGTTGATGAAGCTTTAAAGAATCAAGTGGTTACCCGTTTGAAGGGTGGCGACCCTTATGTTTTTGGTCGCGGCGGGGAAGAAGGGGAAACCTTGCGTGAAAACGCTGTTCCTTTTGAAGTTGTTCCGGGTATTACCTCAGCCATCGCTGTTCCATCTTATGCCGGTATTCCTGTTACCCATCGTCACTTAACCTCAACTTTTACTGTTATTACCGGTCATGAAGATCCGTTAAAAGCCACAAGCCAAATCAATTGGGACAGATTAGCAAAAGATCCCGGCACACTGATTTTCCTTATGGGCGTCGGACACTTAGAACAAATCGTTCAACAATTGACCACTAACGGCAAATCTGCCAATACACCAATTGCGCTCATTCGTTGGGGTACACGTCCGGAACAGCAGGTTGTTGTTGGTACACTCGCAACCATCGTTGACGATGTCAAGAAAGCTGGATTAACATCCCCTGCAATCATCATTGTCGGTGATGTTGTAACTATGCGTGATACCTTAAGTTGGTTTGAAGATAAGCCTTTATTTGGCCAACGTATTTTAGTAACACGTGCAAGAGAACAAGCAAGTGCATTCTCTGAAATGATTGAAGCAGCCGGTGGAGAAGCTTGGGAAGCACCAACCATCATGATTGATTCTCAAGAAGATACCCCCGAACTCAGCGAAGCAGTAAAGGCAGCCGGTAATTACGATTGGATTATTTTTACCAGCGTAAACGGTGTACACGGATTCTTCAATGCAATGACAAAAAACAAGCAGGATATCAGAAGCCTTGGCAATGCAAAAATCTGTGCAATTGGGCCAAAAACAAAAGAAGCGCTTGAAAATAAGGGCCTTGTTGTTGAAGCAATGCCAGAAAAATTTGTTGCTGAAAGTGTAATTGAATGCTTAAAGCCACTCTTAAACGCAGGAGAACGCATTTTGTTACCGCGCTCCGATTTGGCGCGTACTGTTCTTGTTGACGTATTAAAAGAAATGGGCATGGAAGTAGACGAAGTTATCGCTTACAAAACAAAAAAAGTCGACCGTTTCAACGAAGAAATCATTGAAAAAATCAAAGACAAATCCATGCATATCATTACGTTTACCAGTTCTTCCACCGTGAAGAACTTTATGGAAATTGTGGAAGACCGCTCATTGTTAGACGGTGTACTTTTAGCTTCCATTGGACCAATTACCACCCAAACCCTTAAAGAATTTGGATGCACACCTGATATTGAAGCAAAAGAATACACCATCAAAGGATTGTATGATGCGATCGTTTCGTATGTAAAAGAGGAGGACTGATTCTATGTTTCCAGAACAAAGAATGCGACGCCTTCGCCGCACTCAAAACATCCGCAACATGGTGCAAGAAGTTCAATTAAACATGAACGACTACATCTATCCAATTTTCGTCGTTGAAGGACATGATATTAAAAATACAATCAAATCCATGCCGGGAATTTACCAATTTTCCCTTGACCACCTTCTTGAAGAAGTTCAACGTGCTGTGGATGCCGGTGTAATTTCTATTATGCTATTTGGGATTCCTGCCCAAAAAGATGAATGTGGCTCAGAGGCTTATAATGATGACGGGATTATCCAACAAGCTATCCGTTTGGTGCGTAAACACTATCCTGATCTTGTTATTTCCACTGATGTTTGTATGTGCGAATACACCAGCCACGGTCATTGCGGTTTAATTAAAGGCGATACTGTTGATAATGACAGCACCTTGGCACTTTTGGCAAAAATTGCAGTTAGCCATGCAAAAGCCGGCGCTGATATTTTAGCACCATCTGATATGATGGATGGTCGTGTTGAAGCCATTCGTGAAGCACTCGACGAATCCGGTTATAATGATGTCATCATTATGGCCCATTCTGTAAAATATGCTTCCGGTTTTTACGGACCATTCCGTGATGCCGCAGAATCTGCACCTCACTTTGGGGATCGTAAAAGCTACCAAATGGACCCAGCATCCGGCACTCGTCAAGCGCTCCAAGAGGTTGAGCTTGACCTTGAAGAAGGCGCAGACATGGTCATCATTAAACCTAGCCTCGCATACCTTGACTTGATTTCCAAAACTTATGAAAATACTTTAGTTCCAGTTGTTGCTTATAATGTTAGTGCAGAGTATTCTATGGTTAAGGCAGCGGCACAAAACGGTTGGATTGATGAAAAGACAATTGTTTTGGAAATTATGAATGCATTTAAGCGTGCCGGTGCAAAGATGGTCATTACTTATCATGCAATTGATTTAGGTAATTGGTTAAAGGAGAATCGATAATGAGTTATCAATTTGAACATTCTAGACAAGCATTTGCAGAAGCACAAGAATATATTCCGGGTGGGGTAAACAGCCCTGTTCGTGCATTCAAAGCAGTTGGTGAAAGCCCTGTTTTTGTTAAACACGGCGAACAAGCGCATATTACCGACGTTGATGGTCAAACCTACGTTGACTTTGTATGCTCTTGGGGTCCGCTTATCTTGGGCCACAGACATCCAAAGGTTGTAGAAGCTATCACCAACACCTTACAAGACGGTACCACCTTTGGGATGCCTACTGTTCTTGAAACCGAAATGGCAAAATTAATTTGTGATATGGTTCCATCCGTAGAAAAAGTACGTATGGTTTCCTCCGGCACCGAAGCTACCATGAGTGCGCTCCGTTTGGCACGTGGTTATACCAAACGTGATAAAATCGTTAAATTTGAAGGATGCTATCACGGACATGCTGACCACCTTTTGATTAATGCCGGTTCCGGTGCAATGACTTTTGGTGTTCCATCCAGTCCCGGGGTTCCTGAAAACATTGCAAAAGAAACCGTTGTAGCAAAATATAATGATTTAGACAGCGTCAAGGCATTATTTGAAGAATATCCAAACGATATTGCTGCTGTTATCATTGAACCAATCCCTGGCAATATGGGGCTTATTATGCCGGAAGAAGGCTTTCTCGAAGGGCTTCGTGCATTAACCAGTCAATATGGTGCGGTACTTATTTTTGACGAAGTTATCTCCGGCTTCCGTGCTAGCAGTGGCGGTGCACAAAAAGTATTTAACATTATGCCGGACCTTACCTGTCTTGGTAAAATCATTGGTGGTGGTCTTCCTGTTGGTGCCTTTGGTGGCAAAAAAGAAATCATGGATTGCCTTGCACCTGTAGGAACTGTATACCAAGCCGGGACCTTATCCGGCAATCCACTTGCTATGTCTGCTGGCTTCGCAGCACTTTCTGTGTTAAACGAAGAACAACCTTATGATGCATTAGCAGAAAAAGGTCACGCACTCGCAGAAGGCTTAAAGGCACTTGCTGATAAGCATGGCGTTCCTGTAAGCATTAATCAATTCGGTTCCTTGTTAACCGTATTCTTTACCGATCGCGCTGTACACAGCTATGCGGATGCATGCACTTCCAACACTGAAAAATTTGCGCGTTTCTTCAGCGTAATGCTTGAAAACGGCGTGCACCTGCCACCATCTCAATTTGAATGCTGGTTCTTATCTACTGCACACACACAAGAAGACTTTGATAAGGCACTTGCAGCAGCAGATTTAGCATTCGCAGAAGTAGGAAAAATGTAAATGTATAAAAAGTATTTTATACAAACCTTCGGCTGCCAAATGAATGAGCACGATTCCGAAGTGATGGCTGGGTTAATGGATGAAATCTTTTACATTCCAACCGATGATATAAAAGAAGCCGACTTTATTTTGTTGAACACCTGCTGTATTCGCGAAAAAGCAGAAAGCAAAGTACTCAGTTTACTTGGCGAATTGAAGAAACTTAAAGCGAAAAAGCCCGGTTTAATCATTGGCGTATGCGGATGCATGATTCAGCAAAAAAATATCGTGCCGAAAATTTTGCATGCCTGCCCACATGTATCTTTGTTGTTTGGGACCAATACAATTAACAAACTGCCGGAATATCTTCAAACCATTGAAAGAACCGGCGAACCGATTTTTGAAATTATAGAAGAAGATTCTAAGGCAGATATGAAGTTGCCTGCACATAGACAATTTCCATTCAAAGCCTATGTTAATATTATGTATGGGTGTAACAACTTCTGCACATATTGTATCGTGCCTTATGTGCGCGGTCGCGAACGCAGTCGCAAAAAAGAAGATATTATTCAAGAAGTACGCGAGCTTGTCGCAGACGGTGCTACCGAAATCATGCTTCTAGGACAAAATGTTGATTCCTACGGGAATGATTTCGATGAGCCCATCAGCTTTGCAGCGCTTCTTAAAGAAGTCGATGAAATATCGGGTATTGAACGCATTCGTTTCATGACCTCGCATCCAAAGGATTTCTCTTTGGAACTCATTGATGTCATAAAAAACAGCAAGCATATTTGTCATTCCTTACACTTGCCGGTACAATCCGGATCTAATAATGTGCTCAAGCGCATGAACAGAAAATATACGCGTGAACATTACTTAGATATCGTAAAACACATCCGTGAATCCATTCCTGACGTCGCGCTTACCACTGACATCATCGTAGGATTTCCGGGGGAAACAGAAGAGGATTTCCTCGATACTGTCGATTTGGTTGAAACGGTTGGCTTTGACAATGCATTTTCTTTTGTATATTCAAAACGCCCCGGCACAGCTGCCGCATCATTTGAAGATCAAATTCCACTTGAAGAACAAAAAGAACGTTTGCAACGCTTAAACGATGTTCTCGCTAAATGGAGTTATGCGCGTAATAAAGAATATGACGGAAAAATCGTTAAAGTTTTAGTTGAAGGAATCAGCAAAAACGATGATAATATGCTTAATGGCAGAACCGATACCGGTAAAACTGTCATTTTCCCGGGGGAATCTAGCCTCGTAGGGAAATACGTAAATGTGCAAATAACCACGACTCAAACGTGGATATTAAAAGGACAATTGGAGGAATAAAAAGTAATGAGTATCTATGATAAGGCAAAAGCTTTAGCAGATGAAATCGCAGCAAGTGACGAACTTCGTCGTGTCAAGGAAACCGAATTAAAAATGTTAATCGACCTTACCGCACGCGAAATCGTTGAAAGCTATCAACAAATTCAAATGGAAGCTATCAATGCAGGCATTCCATACGATCAATTGGATGAAGATAAAAAAGCACAATTGACCGAGCTTGAAAATCAAATGCAAGCAAACGAAGTAATCATGGAATACATGAATGCTAACCAAGAGTTGAACCAAATGTTGGAATCTGTAAACATGATTATCTCCAGCGCACTCAACCCAGGTGGTAGCAGCTGCGGTTCTTGCGGCAGCGCTGGCAACTGTGGTGAAAACGATTGCTGCAGCTCCTGTGGCAGCCACTAATTCAATTAAAAAAACGTCGTGATAATTTCACGACGTTTTTTTATTGAGAATCAAACTATTTTTGCTTATTACTTGAAAAAAGGATAATCCTCTATTTCTAAATGATTCGTAGCATCAAACACTATAAGTATCTTTACTGGAACTGTTTCATATTAACAAAATCGCCATTCGAAGCTGTTTTCAGTCATTTTTTTGGTTGCTCCAAAAATGCCAAAATGGTAAGATAATATGATGTGATATTTTATTCGAATGAAGGAGATTGTTATGACCATCTTACAGGCAACAGGACTGGAAAAAGTCTATATTACCAATACAATCTTTACAAATATAAATTTTTCAATTAATGCGGGGCAAAAAGTGGGGTTGGTTGGGCCTAACGGCGCCGGCAAGTCTACCTTAATGAAGTGCATTGCCGGGTTGGAGGATTACGATGCCGGAAGCATTAGCTTTGCTAAAGGCACGACCTTTGGCTATTTGGCACAACAAGTTAATCTTGATTTAAATAAAACGCTTCGTGAAGTAATCTTGGAAGCGTTTGAAGATATTCTCGCCCTTTATGAAGAAATCCGTGATTTGGAGCATGCTATTTCGGCTGAAACTGATGCGGACAAGCAAACAGCATTATTGCAAATGTATCAGGATAAACAAGCTGAGTATGAAAAGCTCAATGGGTATTCTGTTGAAAGCCATGTAAAGGGGATTGTTCTGGGGCTGGGTTTTGCTGAAAGTGATTTGGAACGTGTTGTTGAAAGCTTCAGTGGCGGCGAGCGTACGCGTGTTATGCTTGCACGTCAGCTTGCACGTAATCCGGACATTCTGCTTTTGGACGAACCAACCAACCATTTGGATTTACCGGCCATTGAGTGGCTTGAAGTATTTTTAAAAAATTTCAAGGGAACTGTCTTGGTTATTTCTCACGATGAGTATTTTCTAAATACCATTGTAGATACAGTGATGGACTTGGAAAATCAAGGCATGACCATTTATCCTATGGGCTTTTTTAAATATAAGGAAGAAAAGACCAAGCAGCGTGCCTTGCAGCATAAGCATTTCATCGAACAACAAAAGATGATTGCCAAGGAAATGGAATATATTCAACGTAATCGTGCCGGTGTCAACTCAAAACAAGCGCGCGGGCGTGAAAAGAAATTGATGCGCCAAACCTTTATTAATGACATCAGCGAAAATGACAGCATCCGCATGGGAAGCTACGAGGTTGATGAAAGCGCTCGTTTTGTGCTTACTGTCAATCATCTCGATGTTGCTATTGGCGGCAAGACGCTGGCTACGAATCTTTCGTTTGACGTTCAAGCCAAAGAAAAGGTTTCTATCATTGGACGTAACGGGGTCGGCAAATCAACATTACTCAAGCAAATCATTCAAGAAATTGAAAAAGATGAAAGCGAGACTGTTAAGCTCGGTAATCGCGTTCATTATGCATACTTTGATCAGCATCAAATGAATTTAGACGAATCCTTAACCGTGCTTGAACAAACACTCAAAAGTTGCGATTTGAAAATCAGCGAAGCAAAAACCTTGCTTGCGCGTTATTTGTTTAGAGAAGATGATTTAGAACGTCCTGTTTCGCGTCTTTCCGGTGGTGAAAAGGTGCGTTTGTCTTTTATGATTTTGCTTTTTGAAGAACCAAATTTCTTGATTCTCGACGAACCGACCAACCATTTAGACATGGAATCCAAGGAAATCATCATTTCCTTCTTAAAAAGCTTCCAGGGTTCTATACTTGTCGTATCCCACGACCGTGAGCTGTTAAATGAAGTGACTGAGCGCACTATTGAAATGGCTAATAACAGTCTTACTTCATACCTTGGAAATTACAGCTACTATAAAGAAAAGAAAGAGCTGCTCGAAACCTTAGCCAAAGAAAAAGAAAGCATTCAACCGGAGAAAAAGGCTTCGCCAAAGAAAAAAACATCAACAGTTTCTAAAAGCAAGCTAAAAAACGATATTGAAAAATTAGAAAATCGCATCATGGCCCTTGAAGAGGAAATTGATGCTTTGAACGAAGCACTCACTCAACCCGGCGCAAAATACAGCGAATTAGCTGAAAATCTAAAAAATAGCAATGCCTCACTGGAAGCTACCATGAACGAGTGGCAAGAAAAATCCGAACTGCTTGAGGAGGTCATGAGTAATGACTAATAAACCAGAGCTTTTATTGCCTGCCGGTAATTTAAGTATTGTCAAGCTTGCAATTGATCATGGTGCTGATGCGGTATATGTTGGCTACAAGCAATTCAGTGCTCGTGCCAAAGCCACCAACCTGACGCTTGATGAAATGGTAGAAGCCATCGATTACGCGCATCAGAATAACGCAAAGGTTTTCTGTGCACTAAATATTCTCTTATTTAATGATGAATTAGAGGATTGCATTAAAGCAATTGCTGAATTGGTCGAGCATGGGCTGGATGCTTTCATCGTTCAGGATTTTGGTGTTGCAACACTGATTCTTTCTCACTTCCCTGAAACAGAGGTTCATATTTCCACACAAATGGCTATTATGAATCGCTCCGGGGTGCAAGCAGTGGAGGCAATTGGCTTTGATCGAGTTGTGCTCGCACGTGAAACGTCTTTGCGCGCAATGAAAAACATTCGTGCCAATTCTAATATAGACCTTGAGGTATTTGTTCAAGGGGCGTTATGTGTAAGCTATTCGGGACTGTGCTACTTAAGCTCTTTACAAGGCGATCGTAGTGGCAACCGCGGGCAATGCGCCCAACCTTGTCGCAATCAATACAAATTGTATGAGGTTGGCAAGAAAAGCAACCGGCTCATTGCGCAAAATTATTTGCTGAGCCCAAAGGATATGAATTTGTTGCCTGATTTATCCAAATTAATGGATATTCCTGTTCAGTCGCTAAAAGTAGAAGGTAGAATGAAGCAGCCCGAATATGTGGCATTGATGGCTGATGTCTATCGTAAACATATCGACGCCCTCGCTGAAACCAACAAGCAACCTGCACTAGCTAATGATTTAGATAAAATGGCTGTGGTTTTTAATAGAGAAGGTTTTTCCAGCGCCTATTTACATGGTGTACCCGGTGAATCTATGATGAGCTATCGTACACCAAAAAACACCGGCATTTCACTTGGTGAACTCGTTAAAATTACAAAATCAGAATGTACCATTAAGCTGGCAACCACACTTACACTCGGAGATGGAATTGCACTCTATGATAAAAATCTCCAACCTGTATGGGGCGGTTATTTGGATAAAATCGCAGACGTAACCGGGCAACTCGGTAAAGCCTTTAAGCCAAATGACACCATCCGCATAAAGCATCAGATTCAAGATCCAATGGACCTTAAGCGTGTGGTTTATTGTTATAAAACCTTTGACAAGGAGCTTTCAAAAAATCTCTTAAAGACAAAGAAAATGCCTGTTCCACAAAGCAAAGAAAAGGGAACGATTAATTTCTTTATTGCGTCTGCCTATGGTAAGCCATTTTCCGTAGTCGCTATTTTTACATCTCATGATGGAGAAGCTACTGTAAGCTATGAATATATTTCTGACTTTATCATCGAGCAATCTCACAATGGTAAATCAAGCCGCGAAGTCATTGAAAATGGATTAAACAAGCTTGCTAACACCGGATATACCATTGGTGTTATTGAACTCACAGGGCCAGATGATGTATTTGTTCCGATGAGTATCGTGACAAAAGCAAAAAACGATATTCTTGCGCATTATGACAGCCTTACTGAAACAGCAGAAACAGCAGAAGAAGAATACATTCCACCATCTGCCGTTGAACGTATTGAAGAATGCATGGAAATACTCGATGAGATTCCTCCACAAATCAAGATTGAGCACGAACCTATCATTACTGTTCAAGTACGCACAATGGCGCAAGCAAGAGCTGCTATTGATGCCGGTGCTGAAGAACTCAACATTCTTCTTTTGAACACCCATCATAACGATGGTCTTAGTGTAGAGGATATTCTTGCTCTAAAAGATGAAATTCCAATTCTGTGCACGTTGCCACCATTAATGAAAGAAGACGAGGAAGAACAATACTACACAACGCTTTGTCAAAAGCTGATTAACGGTGGGTTGACACGGTTTATGATTTCTAACCTAGGTCATGCAAAAATTCTTGAAGACCTCGGTATCGAATATTACGCCGGTGACTATCATATGAATTTAACCAATGACCTCACCGCTGCAGCACTGAGCCAAATTGGCTTATCGCGTCAAACGCTTTCCATTGAATTGGATTATGAACGTATGCAAGCGCTTTCCAGCATTGGCAGTATTCCGCTTGAAATCGTTATTTTCGGTAAGCTGCCTGCAATGAATACCCGCTATTGTCCAATGGGTAGCCTTGTTGGAAAACGTGAAATAGACAAGCCATGCAGTCGTCCTTGTGCACAAAATGCTTTCTTCCTCGAAAGAGAAAATAAGCGTTATGACCTTGTAAGCGATCAGTTTTGTAATGTCTATCTTTTGAACGACAAAACCTACAATCTTTGTTCACATCTCAAGGAAATTTACGAGCTGTGCTTAGATTACTGGCGTATTCATGGTGCCTACCTGTCGCCGGATGAAATCAAACATATTTTATCAACTATTTGCACAATCAAACAACAGCTCGTCGACCACAACCCTCAAAAAATATTGACACCAGCCATTTCAAATTCAACGCAGGGACATTTTGTAAAAGGAGTTCGATAAATGTCTTATTATAAAAATAGTCCGGTTTTGGATAAACTCGAATTTAATAAAATCAGAGAACTATTAAGCGCAGAATGTAGCTCCAACTTAGGAAAAAAACGCGCTCAGATGAGCTTTCCAAGCACCGACTACAAACAAATTGTGCAATGGCAAGAAGAAACCGCCGAAATTGTTGCCATGATTTCCGTTGGGGAAATGATTCCTCTCGGCGGCATTCGTGATCTTGGTGATATATTAAAAAAACTTCGTATTCATCAGGTGTTAGAAGCCCATGAATTTTTGGATATTGAACGCTCTCTTTATGCAGCAAAAAACCTTAATCAGTTTTTTCAAGCAAAAAAGAACGGGTATCATCTAAACCATATGGCAGATATGGGTGCTGCACTCATCATTAATGATACACTTCGAAATCAAATTAATCGCACCATCCGCGAAGACGGCTATGTTTTGGATAGTGCTTCTGTTAAGCTGGGACAAATCCGAAAAGAGCTTGCTAGCCTGCATCAAAGCATTCGCAAGCGTATGGATACCCTCGTGCGCAATAGCCTGATGAGTGATGCATTGCAGGAACAAATCGTTACGGTTCGCGGTGACCGTCTGGTTGTACCGGTCAAAGTTGAACATAAGAGTCGCGTTCCGGGGATTATCCACGACCAATCTGCTAGCGGTTCAACTTTATACATCGAACCTTCTGATTTGGTACCTTTAAACAATAAGGTAAGCCAGCTTGAACAAGAAGAAAAGCATGAAATTTATCAAATACTGAAAGCGCTTTCAGAAGCATGCGCCGAAGAGCACCAAGCACTAAAATCCAATATGTACCATCTTGGTTACATTGATTTTACTGTCGGCAAAGCACAGCTGGCCATTAAAATGGATGCATTGGCACCGCGCACATTAGAAAGCACTGATGTACACTTGAAACGCGCCTATCATCCGTTATTAAAGCGTGACTCCGCCGTACCAATTAGTCTTGATATGAACGATGATACACGTATTATCGTAATAACCGGTCCAAATACCGGTGGTAAAACCGTTACTTTGAAAACTGTTGGCCTATTAGCATTGATGCATCAAGCCGGATTGCATATCCCCGTTCATCCGGAAAGTGAATTTGGGATTTTTGATAAAGTTTTCGTTGATATTGGTGATGAACAAAGCATTGAACAATCCTTAAGTACATTTTCTTCACACCTGGTTAATATCAGCGATATCCTTCAACACCTTGATAGTAAATCGCTCGTACTATATGATGAATTGGGCGCAGGCACAGACCCCGGGGAAGGGGCTTCCTTAGCAACAGCTATATTAGATGCCAATCTTAAAATTAATTGCAAAGTATTAGCGACTACCCACTACAGTGAGCTAAAAACCTATGCCTATCAAACCGATGGCGTTCAAAACGCAAGTATGGCATTTGACGTTGAAACCCTTCGCCCAACTTACCGTTTAGTAATTGGCGTATCCGGTGAAAGTAATGCCTTCGCTATTGCTAAGCGTATTGGCCTTCAGGATGACATCATCGAAAATGCCAAAACCATTTTGACTTCTAACCAGAATGAGTTAATCGATAAGGTAAAAAATCTCGAAAAACTACAGCGTCAATTAAATGAACAAGAAGCAGAATTTGCTGACGAGCGTAAACAAATCGAAGAAGAAAAACAAGCGCTCCGAGAAGCCCAAGAAGAGTTAGAAGTGCATCGTGCACAGGTTCAACGACAAGCGAACGAAGAAGCGATTCAACTCTTAGAAGAAACACGCAAACAAATTCAAACCGTCGGTGAGGAACTCAAAGAGCTTCGCAAAAAAGACCATGTTCAAGCAGCAGTTGATTTATCCAATTTGAAAAAGAACGTGGATCATTCGCTTGAAAAAGCGAAGCCAAAAAAGAAAAAGAGTGTCGCAGCCAATGAACCACTTCACATTAATACGATTAAAATTGGCGATGAAGTATATCTTAATAACTTCAATATGAATGCTACCGTATTGTCTGTTAATACAGCAAAGAAAACCCTTGAAGTGCAGGCCGGAATTATTAAATCCACTGTAAAAATCAGTGAGGTTAGTCGTGCCATCAAATCCAAACGTCATCAGCCGGTATCTAGTAGTCGATCTGCTATGAAAGTGAAAACGGTAAAATCAGAAATTGATTTGCGCGGAATGACTGTTGATGAGGCACTTGCCGCAACTGACCATTTTATTGATGATGCCTATCTTAATAATTTAACCCAGGTTCACATTATCCACGGAAAAGGAACCGGTGCACTTCGTAAAGCCATTAAAGAAAAACTCTCCGGTAGTCGCTATGTGAAGCAATTCTATTATGCACCCGCCAACGAAGGTGGCGATGGCGCTACCATAGCAATACTTAAGTAAGATTCAAAACAAGGAAGGAAATTGAATGCTCGGAACAACGCCAATGTTTGTCCAATACAAACAAATCAAAGACCAATATCCAAATATGATTCTTTTCTATCGTCTTGGCGATTTCTATGAAATGTTTGACGAAGATGCAAAAAAAGCCAGTGAATTACTAGGGTTAACCTTAACTGCACGTGATGGTGGTGGCAACATCAAGGTACCAATGTGTGGCGTACCTTTTCATGCTGCAGAAATGTACATCAAGAAATTGATTAAGCAAGGACAAAAGGTTGCTATTTGTGAGCAAACAGAGGACCCTAAGGCTGTAAAAGGATTGGTAAAACGTGAGGTTATTCGTATTGTAACCCCTGGAATGGTTTTGGAAGATAATATTTTAGAATCGGCCAATAATTATATTGTTTGTATCACCGGAAAGAAAAGCTACGGCTTGGCGATTGCCGATGTATCCACCGGCGAATTTCTTGTCACTCAGATAAACGATAAACAAATTCTTTTGCAAGAGCTGACTAAATTCCATCCATCTGAGTGTGTATTTTCTGATGAAGACGTACCGCTTTACGATTTTTTGAGTGCACAGCAGGAAACTCTCTATGGAATGAATCTCTCACCATATAACAGCTATCTGTTTAAGGAATCTAATGCCGAAGAAAAGCTCTTGTCTCACTTTGGCATCAATGATTTGTCTGTTTTGAATTTCAACGATTCTGCCAAAGATGCACCATCAATAGTCGCAGCAGCTGTATTACTTGGCTATATTCAAGATATGCTACGCATTCAGCCAAAGCATCTTTTGTGGCTTACCCGCTACAGTACAAAAAGTGTGATGCAACTTGATTTATTTACCAAAAAGAATCTAGAACTTGTTACAACCTTAAACAATCACAATGGCACCTCCTTGTTTGATATTGTTAATAAAACTTCGACCTCCGCTGGTGCGCGTTTATTACGCCGTTGGATTGAAGAGCCACTTATTAATAAAAAGCATATTCAACTGCGTTTAGATGCAACAGACGAGCTTTATAAAAGCTATGCGTTAAGATACACCTTGAAGAATTTACTTTCCAATGTTCAAGATATTGAACGCATTACATCACGCATTTCCTGTGGGTCTGCATCTCCACGCGATTTGGTTTCCTTGAAAAATTCTTTGCAAACCCTACCGGAAGTGTATAAGGTTCTTCAACAATGTCAAAATCCACTTTTCCAAGAGTATGCACACCACTTCGACCTGCTCGATGATGTTGTAAAATTAATAGATGAAAGCATTCTTGATGAACCATCCTATTTGGTTCGCGATGGCAATGTTATTCGTCCGGAATACCATCCGGATCTTTCCGAATTACATGAGCTCGTCGTTAATGGCGAAGGGTGGCTAAAAAAATATCTTGACAGAGAAAAAGAAGCCACCGGCATTAAGACGCTTAAAATCGGCTACAACAAGGTCTTCGGTTATTATCTTGATGTGACGAAGTCCTATCAGGATTTAGTGCCACAAAGCTATCAACGCAAGCAAACCCTTGCTAACAGTGAACGATATATAACCGAAGAATTAAAAGAAATGGAAAATAAGCTGTTGACCGCTTCCGAACGTGCCAAAGCCCTTGAAGCAGAAATCTTCCGAACCATCTTAGAAAATTTGCAGCAATCAATAGACCGAATGCTCCACATTAGTCGTATTTTATCGTCTATCGATGTTTTTGTGGCTTTTGCAACTGCCTCTGTCGAAAACAATTACTGCAAACCAACGTTGGTTGAAAATACTGTTGATATTGATGCACTCCGACATCCTGTTATAGAACGACAGCATCAACTCGGTGAATTTACGCCTAACAACGTCCTTTTTTCGGAAACAGAACAACGTTTTATTATTATTACCGGCCCAAATATGTCCGGTAAAAGTACCTACTGTCGTAGTGTTGCGCTTGCTGCTATTATGGCTCAAATAGGTTGTTTTATCCCGGCCAGCCAAGCATCAATGAAAGTTTTTGATCGTGTCTTTGCACGTATTGGTGCAAGTGATCACCTTGCCGGCGGACAAAGTACATTCATGGTGGAAATGAATGAAGTAGCAACTATTACCAATAATGCTACCAAAGACAGCTTGATTATCTTAGACGAAGTAGGGAGAGGTACCAGCACCTATGATGGGTTAGCATTAGCCACAGCTATCACTAAATACATCAATGAAAAAATCAATGCTTGCACTCTTTTTGCGACACATTACCATGAATTAACTGCTCTCGAAGCAGATACAGGTATAAAAAATTATACCGTTTCCGTCTATGAGGATGATAAAGATATCATTTTTATGCACAAGATTATTCCTGGTTCCGCAAGTAAAAGCTATGGCATCCATGTTGCCCAAAAAGCCGGTATTCCTACCGCAATCACTAAGTTGGCTAATGAAGTCCTAATGGATTTGGAAACCAATGACAGCACTCAGCTAGAAAGCAACCACTACAATCTCAAGCAAATAAACGAACCTGTTCTACCAGAATGGATTCAAACATTTAAAGCCTTAGACATTGAAGAGATGACCATGCGTGAAATGGCCAACACTTTAATGGACTATGTAGAAAAAGCTCAGCAACTCTAACGATTAAAAGGATAGGAGGGCCCCATGGGAATTATTCAAGTGTTGGAAGACCGCGTTGCGAATCAAATTGCAGCCGGCGAGGTGATTGAACGCCCTTCTTCAGCTGTCAAAGAACTCATTGAAAATGCATTAGATGCGCATGCTAAAAATATTACCATCGAAATTGAAAATGGCGGCGTTGATTTAATCAAAATCACTGACGATGGCGATGGCTTTTACGAAGACGATTTACCCTTGGCGATTAAACGACACGCCACAAGCAAAATTGTCGATTTTAACGATGTTTATCGTCTTAATACCTTTGGCTTTCGTGGGGAAGCATTGGCGTCCATCGCTGTCATTAGTCGATTACGCATCACAAGTGGTCGTTCTGATATAGAGCCAGCACGCGTATTATCTGCGGATGCAGACGGCAAAGTTTCCCTTGCCGTTGCTACACCACGCAAGGGAACATGCATTGAGGTAAAGGACTTATATTATAATGTACCGGCACGAAAGAAATTTGTTAAATCAAATAGTCATGAAAGTGCTCTCATCTATGATTTAGTTTGCAAATTTTCCTTAGGATTCCCGGAAATTAATTTCACGTACTTGAACAACTACGAAGTTGTTTTCTCGTCAAATCAATTGAATAAAACGCCACAAATTCTCCAATATATTTATGGTGAAATAGAAGAGAATGAGATTATTCATTTCAAAAATAACGAATTCTATCAAAAACAAGCAGTCGAAGGCTGGTTCTTTCCACCATCCATAACACGAAAAAACAGAAATCACATGGTTTACTTTGTCAATGGACGCCTTATTGAAAGTAAGGAGCTTAATCAAATCATTGACGAAGCCGTCGATACACTCGTACCAAAAGGGCGTTTTTGTATCTGCTTGTTAAAGCTACAGCTTCCTGCCTTTAACATAGACGTCAACGTACATCCCTCCAAGAAAATTATCAAATTTAAGAACATTGATGACTGGAAAGAAACCTTAATTCAGTTAATAAAAGAGGAGCTATGGCTCGCAAAACTCAATGTGCCATATAAACTAAATTCTGACAGTGAAGCATTTTCTTTGAAGCAGCAGGAGGCTGTACGGCCTGTCACACCGCAAACTATTGACTTTTCTTTTCAGAAAACAGAGCCTGCCGGAGAAACCGAAGCACCTATAAAAGCAAACTCAACAATGCATTCTTTTGATTCAGAACTACATGACACTGCGAAAGAATATGCATTGCCACGAAAACATGAATATATCCGTGAACCGTCTGAAACAATCGCTGAGTCCTTCAATGACAGCTATACCGGTTGCGAAGAAAGAATTTCAGCTAATGACATTGCCGTCAACAGCCCTGTGACAATGGCATCAACTACCTCACTGTCACAAAAACAGCTTTTAGACTTGGAGTATATTGGTCAACTCAATAACACATTTATTTTGGCACAGGACACCAGCAATCTATATATTATCGATCAGCACACCCTGCATGAACGTATTCTTTATGAAAAGTACATGAACGAATATAATAACAGACATATTGTTCAGCAACCCTTACTCCATCCGATTCCAATTCATATCACACCACTGCAAGAAGATACCTTAATAAAAAATATTCTTGTTTTGAGGCAGCTAGGCTTTACCTTAAAAACCAACGGCTCTCTGAACTATGAAATCGAAACTGTTCCAAGCCTATTGAGTACAAGCACGGATTCATTTGCTGATTTATTACTTGATTTATTGGATGACCTCGACAATAAAAACTCATTAAACGGACTCGCCGAGGTTAATGAAGAACGTATTATCACAGCAGCCTGCAAAGCCGCAGTAAAAGCACACTATATACTAAACGAATCAGAAGTACGCTATTTATTGAAAGAACTTTCAACGTTGGACAATGCCCATACCTGTCCACATGGCCGCCCAATTATCATGAATATTTCAATGAATGACATTTATTTATTTTTCAAGAGAGGATCATATTAATGGAATTAGCGCTCAAACCAAAACCATTAGTTGTTATTGTTGGGCCAACAGCTGTTGGTAAGACAGCATTGAGTATTGACCTAGCAAAGCATTTTAACGCCGAAGTTATTTCCGGCGATTCAATGCAGGTTTACAAAAAAATGGATATTGGCACTGCAAAAATTACACCGGAGGAAACCGAAGGTATCCCTCACCATATGCTTGATATTCTCGAACCTAGCGAAGAGTTTAACGCTCTGAAATTTAAAACCTTGGCTGAAAAAAATATTAACGAGATTTTGTCGCGCAACCATCTTCCAATGGTAGTCGGTGGCACCGGTCTTTATGTAAACGGTCTAATCTATGACTATCAATTTACCGGCGACCGCGACGCCTCTTATCGCGACAAAATTTATGATGACCTTCGCCAAAATGCCGATAACACTTCATATCAAGAGCTTATTGCATTACGTCCTGATTTAGAAGGCGTTGTCTTTCCCGGAGATCATTTTCGAATTGCAAGAGCGTTAGAAATCATTAAAACCAACGGCAAAGATGCACTTAAAAATTTTGACATGAAAAGTAATTATTTTTCGCCCTATAACCTTTGCCTAATTGGTTTGAATATGGACCGAGCCACCTTGTATGACCGCATCAATCGCCGTGTTGATATCATGATTGAGAATGGCTTGGTAGAAGAGGTTGAGAAGCTTTTACATCAGGGGTATAATAAAGAGATGTTAGCATTTAAGGCAATCGGCTACAAAGAAATTATTGCTTATTTAAATCATGATTTATCCTACGAAGCGGCGATTGATTTATTGAAAAAAAATACCAGACATTTTGCTAAAAGACAATTAACCTGGTTTCGGAGAGATCCTAACATTAAATGGCTTATGGTTGATGAAATGGATTATCCAACCCTCTTATCAAGCGCCATTAAATACATCGAGGATACAATCAATTAAAAAGAGGTGGCGTGTATGGCAACAAAAAAGAAATCAACTTCAAGAGCGAAAAAAAAGCCTACTAACAATAGCGTCTTTCATTCACCGTATGCTCAACTATGCGTAGGCGTTGGATTAATTGCCCTTGCACTTTATATGGTAATTATCATTTTCAAAGGTGCGTCAATTCACTCCTCGCAAATCTCCAATGAGTTAGGTGTTGTAGGTGCCTTCCTTTATAACGGAATTCGTGTGTGCGTTGGGCAATGTGAATACTTTATACCGCTGCTTGTGATATTGATTGGCGTAAAGCTCTGCGCACCAAAATTAAATATTAGTAATCGACTCGTTATCACAACAGTAGTCATTTTTACTTGTCTGGTAGCATTTCGTCACATTAATATTGATCCTGCGATAGGCTTTGAAAAAGGCCTAGAAGGCATCGGTGGCGGTGTTATCGGTGCAGCCATTTCTATAGCGTTAATCCGTTCCTTATCTAAAATCGGTGCCATAATAGCCCTGAGTGCCATTATTATTATTTCGCTTTTTATTTGTAGTAATGGTACAATTTTGACTTGGCTACAAAATGGATTGCAACAAGCCGGCCCTGTCATTGCAGGTTGGGGCGTATCCTTGAAAAACTTTTTCTTTTCTCCGCAAAAAACCTCTGTAAACGAAAGAACCTCTATCAAGACTTCTAAATCAGCGAAGTCAAAAGCAATCAACCCAGAAGAAGATAAGCCGGTTAATAAAATCAGTGAAAAGCTTGCTCAAAAGAAGGAAGCTGCATCAAAGAAAAAGTCGCTCAAAGTGAACGACGAAGTAACAGCACCGCTGCCAATTCAAGATGAGCCCGAAGATTCCTTCATTGAAAATTTAAAAGTTATTAACGAAGAGATTGTTGAAGATAACCAAAATGCCAAAGTTGAAGACTATATTTCTTCCGGTGAACAGGAACGCACCGATAAAACCATTACATTAAAAAGAGCAGAATATGAGCTTCCAAATGATGGATTAATAGACGATGTTGAGAAAAAGATTTCAACCAATAAAAAAGAAATCGAAACTAATGCTGAATTATTAAAAGAAACCTTAAGTGATTTTGGTGTTAAAGGTGAAATCAACAATGTTAACGTTGGTCCAACCATCACTCAATATGAATTTAAGCCGGCACCTGGTGTGCGTGTAACAAAAATTGTTAATTTAGCGGATGACTTAGCATTGAGCTTAGCTGCAAGTGATATTCGTATCGAGGCGCCAATTCCAAATAAAAGCGCTGTCGGAATCGAAGTGCCAAACACTATACCACGCACTGTAAAATTCAAGGAAGTCATTGCTAGTGAAGCATTCAAAAAATCCGAATCTAAGTTAACATTTGCCCTTGGTAAAGATATCAGCGGTCATCCAATGGTAGGGGATTTAGCAAAAATGCCGCACCTTTTAATTGCCGGTGCTACCGGTGCTGGGAAAAGCGTATGCTTAAATGCCCTCATTACCAGTATCTTATTTAAAGCAAAGCCACATGAAGTAAAATTCATTATGGTTGACCCAAAGAAGGTAGAACTTTCTCATTATAGCAATATACCGCATCTTTTAGCACCAGTCGTAACCGATACAAAAAAAGCAGCCGCAACATTAAAGTGGGTTGTTAAAGAAATGGAACGCCGGTATGATATTTTTGCTGAAACAGGTTCTCGAGATTTGAGTACCTACAATCAACGTTATATTAAAGCAGAAGCGTTAAACGAAGATGCACATTCGTACGAATTCTTACCACAAATTGTTGTGATTATTGATGAATTGGCAGATTTAATGATGGTAGCACCAGCTGACGTTGAAGATTCAATTTGTCGTCTGGCGCAATTGGCTCGTGCAGCAGGTATCCACTTGGTAATTGCTACCCAACGTCCATCGGTTGATATAATCACCGGGCTTATCAAAGCAAATATTCCATCAAGAATTGCTTTTGCTGTCTCTTCTCAAATTGATTCACGCACTATTCTTGATATGGGTGGCGCAGAAAAATTGCTCGGCAATGGCGATATGCTTTATTTCCCACGCGGTGCCGCAAAGCCAGTCCGTATTCAAGGCGTTTACGTAACGGATGACGAAATAGCAAACATCATCTATTACATCAAACGACAAGCAGAACCAGTCTATGATCAGTCACTCAATGAAGGGGTTGAAGCTTTAATGGCCGGTGAGCTTTATGCTGATTTAAGCGACGAACATCCAGAGCATGACAAGCTCTTGGGAGAAGCCTGTCACTTCTTTATAGAAAATGGTAACGCAAGTATATCAATGCTACAACGTCATTTTCGAATTGGCTATACGAGAGCCGCTCGTATTATTGATGAACTGGAAAGCATGGGCTTTGTTGGGCCGTATGAAGGCAGCAAAGCACGAAAAATATACATCAGCTTAGATGAATGGGATGAATATTTTAATAACAATATTAAAGGAGAAATATGAACAAGAAAACCATTAATTTTGTCACATTGGGATGTGCAAAAAACACTGTTTACTCTGAATATATGATGGGACTTATTACGAATAGCAATTACGTTTTGGTGGATGATCCTGCTGATGCCAACGTTATTGTCGTAAACACCTGCGGGTTTATTACTGATGCAAAGGAAGAAACCATCAACACCATTTTAGATTTAAATACCTTTAAAGAAGAGGGTAATTGCGAATTCTTAATTGCAATCGGTTGTATGGTTCAAAAATATGCGCCGGAAATGGAAGAAGCGTTACCTGAATTAGATTTACTTTTGGGAAGTACCACCTACGATGATATCGTTCATCAAATCGATAAGCTATACGAAGGCTCTAATGAAAAAAGTCAGGTAGATACCAGTTGGCATTTACCTGCAAATTCAGAAAGTGAACATCGTATCTTATCAACGCCATCTTATTATGCATATCTTACCATTGCAGAAGGGTGCGATAACCATTGCACCTACTGCGCAATTCCAGAAATGCAAGGCCCATATCGCAGCAGAAAAATGGAGGATATTATCGCGGAAGCAACTAAGCTTGCTAATCAGGGTGTACGCGAATTAATTGTTATTGCACAAGATATCACGTACTACGGTAAAGACATTTACCAATCCCTCCGCTTACCACAACTACTTCATGAACTCTGTAAAATCGATGGTATTCGCTGGATTCGACTGTTATACGCTTATCCAAATAATTTTACAGATGAGCTTATCGACACCATTGCCAATGAAGAAAAAATTTGCAAATATATCGATGTTCCACTGCAGCATGCCGACAACGGTATCTTAAAAGCAATGAATCGTCAAATTGACCAAGAAGCTATTCGCAATCTAATGAATAAGCTGCGTGAACGCATTCCTGGTATGACCATTCGCTCAACCTTCATTGTCGGTTTCCCAGGTGAAACAGATGAAGCTTATGCTAATCTCCTAGATTTCTTGGAAGAAGTTAAATTAGACCGTGTTGGCGTATTTCCTTATTCTCAAGAGGAAAATACACCAGCTGGGAAAATGTCTGATCAAATTCCCGAAGAGGTAAAGGAAGATCGTGCTCAAAACCTGATGGACCTACAATTTGACATCATGTATGAAAACCACAAAAAAATGGTTGGTCAACAGCGCACCGTTGTGGTTGATGATATTGAAGATACCATTTTGTTATGTCGTAGCTATTCTGAAGCCCCGGATATTGACCCATTCATCATTGTTCCGTTTGATTCTAGCGTTGAACAATATCACATTGGTCAAGAGTTAAATATTATTATTGAAGATCTTCACGAATATGATTTAATAGGGAGTCTTGTATGATGAATATTCCAAATCAGCTTACTACCTTACGTGTATTATTAATTCCTGTCTTTATTTTCTTTTTCACATCTAAGATGGCCGGTGGTCATTATATTGCGGTAGCTGTATTTATTATTGCCTCTCTCACCGATTTTCTTGATGGCTATCTCGCAAGAAAAAATAATTTGGTTACCAATTTTGGTAAAATTATGGACCCCTTTGCGGATAAGCTTTTGGTGCTAACAGCATTAATTTATCTGGCAATTGAACATACCATTCCTGGTTGGATTGTCATTGTTATTATTGCACGTGAACTCCTTGTTACTAGCTTACGTGCACTTGCCGCTGATAACGGAATTATTCTTGCAGCAAGAAACCTCGGAAAGTATAAAACCGTCTCACAAATGCTTTCCATCATCTTTTTAACCATAGGTATCCATACCATCGGTATGATTTTGCTTTACATTGCCGTTGCACTTACTATCATTTCTTTGGTAGATTATCTCGTTCAATTGAACAAAAGTATCTCCTTCAATTAATGGAAGGTGACCTATGCACGATTCAGAACAATTAGAACAACAACCATTTGGTGTAGTCAATGACTACACCAATGTTTTCCATGCCGGAAAAAACACCACCGTCCTAAATGAGCTATTATCAGAAGCTGAAGCAAATCATGTTCCTGTCGTATCCATCAATGTTGCAAATTTATTAGCTACCTTAGTGACAATTCATCAACCACGTTGTATACTAGAACTCGGTACAGCCTATGGTGTATCAACTTATCATATTGCAAAAGCGATACGTAATCCGGCAAAAATTATTACCGTTGATTTAGTATCGGAACGACAAGAAATTGCAAGGAAATTTCTTTCTAAAGCAGAGTTGCCAGCGCATGATATTGAATTTTTATGCGCTGATTTTAGAGATGAAGATTTCTTTGATAATCTTAATAAGACCTGCAGTCCCATTGATTTTATTTTCATTGATGCTGCCAAGGGTCAATATCAACACTTGCTTGATTTATTAACACCGATGCTTTCTGAACGCGGTGTCATTGTTTTTGACAATGTTTTTCTTAATGGCTGGATTATAAATGATAAATATCCAAATCATCGACAGAAGACAGCTTTTGTTCGCATGAAACAATTTCTTGAAAATATCAAACATAATACTGAATTTGAAGCGACACTAATTCCATTTGATGATGGTGTATTAGTGTTAGCAAAAAAATAGGAGCATTCTGATGAACCATCAAATTGAATTACTTGCGCCGGCAGGCAATTTTGAAAAACTAAAGTTTGCTTTTCACTATGGTGCCGATGCTGTTTATTGTGCCGGCAAAAGTTTTGGTTTACGTGCCTTTGCCGGTAATTTCTCTAATGAGGAACTTGCAGAAGCCATCGAATATACCCATGCGCTTGGCAAAAAAATTTATGTAACATTAAACATGTACCCTCATAATCCTGAACTTGAAGGACTCGAAGATTATCTTCTGTTCTTAGATAAAGTTCAACCAGATGCACTTTTGGTAGCAGATCCTGGGATATATAGCATTGCTCAGTCCCTAAAAATCACCGTGCCAATTCATATTAGTACTCAAGCCACTATCGTAAACTGGGCTGGTGTCCATTTTTGGGAAGAACAGAATAATATCGAACGCGTTGTCCTTGCACGTGAATTATCTTTGGATGAAATTAAAACGATTTCTGAGAAGACATCCACAGAGCTTGAAATATTTGTTCACGGTGCAATGTGCATGTCTTATTCCGGCCGTTGCTTATTAAGCAATTACATGACCGGACGGGATGCGAATAAGGGAGAATGTGCACAGCCTTGTCGCTGGAACTACGCTATTGTAGAAGAAAAAAGACCAGGAGTATATTATCCGATAGAAGAGGACCAACACGGCTCATATATCTTTAATTCATACGATCTTTGCACGCTGGAGCGTTTACCTGAAATATTAAAAGATAATCTTGTGCAGAGCTTAAAAATCGAAGGTCGCATGAAGAGTTTATACTATGTTTCAACCATTATTCGCTGCTATCGCCATGTGGTAGACGAATATATGAAAAATGGTTATATTGACCCCACAGAACATCAATATTGGTTAGATGAACTAGAAAAAGTCAGTCATAGACCTTACACAACAGGATTCTTATTTGGGCGTCCGGAGGATAATGCCGTTAATAACACCTCCTCCGGTTATATTAAGCCTTACGACTTTGTCGGTGTTGTCAAAGCCTTTGACGCAACAACCCAAATCGTAACCATAGAACAACGAAATAAAATTTCTGTTGGTGATACCATTCAATTTTTTGGTACAAATTACAAAGAATATGACTATGTAGTAGATGAAATGTTTGATGAACATCATCAAGCAATAGATACAGCACCACATGCACAACAAATTATTCAATTGAAATTACCATTTGCAGTTGAACCAATGGATTTAATCCGAAAGAAAATTGATTAACGGAGGCATTCGATGAACGGATACGATCTCGGAAAACTAATCATTATCGTCGGATTTGGTATCATTGTACTCGGTTGCATTGTAATGTTACTTGGAAAATTTACCAGTTTAGGTCACCTTCCCGGCGATATTTTTATCAAGGGAGAACACGGCAGTTTTTATTTTCCAATTGTTAGCTGTATTCTTGTTAGCATAATATTAAGCTTTATACTTAATCTCTTAAAATAATTATATTTATATAATTATAATAAAAATCGTCGTTTACGACAAAAAAGGAGGATATAATGTCGGAAAAACAAAGAGAAAGATTTAACTCCAGACTGGGCTTTATTCTAGTTTCTGCGGGTTGCGCCATTGGGATTGGTAATGTATGGAAATTCCCATACCTTTGCGGTCAATTTGGCGGTGCATCATTTATTCTTATTTATCTTTTCTTCTTACTTGTTCTTGGTATTCCGGTAATGGTTACCGAGTTGGCAATTGGGAGAAAATCACAAAGAAGTGCTGCACGAGCATTTAACGTTCTTGAACCAAAAGGAACCTATTGGCATCAATTAAAGTACATCACAATTGTAGGTTGTTATTTATTGATGATGTTCTACACCACCGTTACCGGTTGGATGATGGCTTATTGCTTCCAACACATTAAAGGGGATTTTGTAGGCGCTACACCTGAATCAATTGGCAATGCTTTTGGTAGCATGCTTGGCAATCCAGGTATGATGGCATTCTGGACCCTTTTAACCTGCCTTATTGGTGTAATTGTTTGTACCGTTGGGATGCAAAAAGGGGTAGAAAAAGTTACAAAAGTCATGATGGTAGCACTTTTATTATTAATCATCATTTTGGCTATTCGTTCTGTTACCTTAGATGGTGCTGATGCCGGTATCAAATTCTATTTGGTACCAGACTTTAAGCAAATGGCAGAAATCGGTTTCGGTAATGTAATTTTCGCCGCAATGAGTCAAGCTTTCTTTACCTTATCACTTGGTATTGGGGCTATGCTGATTTTTGGTAGCTACATCGAAAAGGATTGTAGCTTAGCAAACGAAGCTGTTACTATCACTGCATTGGATACCTTCGTTGCTATTATGTCTGGTTTTATTATTATTCCGGCATGCTTTGCGTTTAATATTCAACCGGATGCCGGCCCAAGCTTAATCTTCGTTACCATTCCAAACCTCTTTGCTCAAATGCCTGGCGGTCAATTCTGGGGAGCATTGTTCTTCTTATTCTTAAGCTTTGCGTCCCTAACCACTATCATTGCTGTATTTGAAAATATCAGTACCTTTATGAGCGATAACTTTGGTTGGAGTCGTCAAAAGAGCGTATTAACCAATGGGATAATGATTGCTATCCTGAGTATGCCATGTGTGTTTGGCTTCAACCTTTTAAGTGGCTTCCAACCACTTGGTGAAGGTACCAATGTTCTTGATTTAGAAGACTTCATTGTCTCAAACAACCTCTTGCCACTTGGTAGTTTAGCATTTGTTTTGTTCTGCACCAGAAAAACAGGCTGGGGCTGGGCAAGCTTTATTGAAGAAGTAAACAGTGGGAAGGGTCTTCAGTTCCCACATAATCTCCAAGGGTATATGTCCTATGTATTGCCTATTGTTATTATCGTTGTATATCTGAAAGGTTACTATGATAAGTTTGCACCAATGGGTACAGGGATGTTAACCGGCTGGATGGTTTTTGCTGTAGCATTAATTGCATTTATCATGTTCCCAGCACTTTATCAAAAGAAGAAATAATCAAAAAACCGCTCCGGCCACAGTTTTTTACTGTAGCAAGAGCGGTTTTAATATGATTTTTTCCTATTAATATTTTATAGAGAAAGAAGAGCACGCCATGACTCAATCAGATTCTGCAAATATTCTCGTTTCAAAAGAAAAAATCAAATATTTTTTAACCGCAATATTTCTTTCTAATATTGTTACCATGCTAAACACTTCAACCGTAACGATTTCTATTCCGACATATATGAAAGTATTTCACGTCGATGTGAATACCGTACAATGGGTTGTTATCGGTTATCTATTGCCACTTGGCATGGCAATGCCACTGGCTGAATTTTTGGGAGAACGTTTCAGCTATCGCAAAGTATATCTTATTTCCTTAGCTATGATGGGCATTTGTTCCCTAGGCTGTGCCCTTTCAATAAACTTCTGGATGTTAGTATTCTTTCGTTTTTTAAAAGGGATTTCTGGTGGGATTATCATTCCAACCACAATGACCTTGCTCTATCGATATGCCCCCAAAAATAAGCAAGCTGAATATCTTGGTAACTGTATGATTTTCCAATCTATTGGTGTATTATTCGGGCCAACAGTAGCTGGCTTTATCCTGCAAATGAGTAGCTGGCATATTTTATTTATGTTCAACATCCCATTGTCTGCCATCGTATACTGGGCAGCAAAAAAGAGCATCCCAAGTGAACCACCAAACGAGCATGTTGAAAAAATAGATTTTCTCGGTTGTGGACAAGTTGCGCTAGGCAGTGGGCTCATCATGTTAGCATTTTCTATGGGAGAAAGCTGGGGATGGCATTCCTTAACCTTTTGGACCTGTATTACCTCTGGTTGCCTATTAACATTCTTTTTTGTGGTCCGTCAATTTCATACATCACATCCATTACTTAACTTTCGCGTTTTGAAATACCGCGCTTTTGCATTTGCAATGATATTACAGTGTACAATTGCATTAACGCTCGGCATCAACGCCATTCTTTCTCAATTCTATTTCCAAACCGGACGAGGCTTTTCACCAGCAACAACTGGATTGATTCTGATGTTTCCTTCCATTATGATGTTGCTTGGAAATATGGTTACTAAAGAGCTTCACAAAAAAGGGCTTCGCAAAAGTCTCATTATAGGTGGATTGCTATTTGCTCTATTGGGTAATTTAGGCTTGTGTAACCTTACATTAGAAAGCAGCCTCATTATTGTTGTAGGATGTTTTGGCATGCGCTTTTTCGGTCTTTCGTTGGCACAAATGCCATTAACAAACTACGGCTTAACTGCAGTACCAAGAGAACTCACTGGCCACGCTACCTCAATGTACAATTGGAGTAAACAGCTTGTACAAACAATATCGACCAATATTCTTACAGTATTGCTCAGCATGAATATGACACGCTACTACGTACAGGCCGGCAACCCGCTTCCAATGAATGAATCCAGCCTTGCATACAAAATAGCAGCAGTAGAAGCAGTCAATACAGACTACACCTACATTGCTATTTTTCTATTTTTCTCTCTAATCCTATCACTTTTCATCACAAATAAATCCTAATAATAAAGATGCTTTCCATATGAACTGACCCCCAATTGTTAGACCTAAAAATCTAACGATTGGGGGTCAGTTTTTTAATGGCTAAATATAGTTTTGAATTTAAAATGCAGGTTGTTAATGATTATCTTAACGGAAATGGTGGGTATCGCTATTTGGCTCAAAAATACGGAATTCCACAATATTCAACCGTTCGAAAGTGGGTAAACGCCTACAACACTTTAGGTG
>OLPO01000240.1_pt1 | contig 46843 bp, 34 predicted proteins | sample 1672831 | NCBI WGS metagenome assembly OLPO01 (sample SAMEA3136728, study PRJEB25190) | human gut metagenome
AAGCGACCTGTATGTGTTTTTCCATGGGCTGGATTACGGTCAGCAGTCTGCGGACTGCAGGCGTTTCTTTGAGGATCCGGCGCAGAACGGGGATGTGCTGGAAACCTACGATGTGCATTATATTTACGTCAGCGATTACGAACGTGCGGAATTCGACGTGGATACGGAAACGCTCGAAGCGACGTATCCCGTCGTCTATGAGAACCGGGACGTGCGCATTTATGACGCGAAGGGGCAGGTGGATGCGCCGTGACGGAACGCTTTTTGCGCTATTCGCTGGAGCGTAAATGCAAAATCTGCGTGGTGATGATGCAGCAGGGACAGATGAAGAAGCTCAACCTGCGCGTTACGTCCATCGGGGAGGATGGATTTACCGCCATTCCGGCAGGAAAGAAGAAAGAAGTTCGCATAGCCGATGATGACGTGCTTACCGCCGCTTATGCGCGCGGCGGTGGCCGGCACATCATATATGCCATCTCCGATGAAGCAGACGGCCCCGCGGAATCCTGATTACCCGCGGGGCCACCTGCTATTTAGGGGTTGTGAAATCGGGGGAAGGGTCTTTCAAAAATCTGTGAGTCGATTATCATAGGCGTCATGTTTTCTCGCGAGCACATACTTTCGGCGTTCTCCGCCGCCGTTCCCATCATGCTGGGCTATGTGGCCATTGGCCTTCCCTGCGGTATCTTGGGGAACACCATCGGGCTGAATCCCTTGCAGGTGGCACTTCTGTCCATCCTTCTGTACTCGGGCGCCGGCCAGTTCATGATTCCCAACATGTTCCTCGCCGGCTCTTCGGTGGCGGCCATCACGGCATCGGTGTCCCTCGTGAACACGCGCCAGATGCTCTACGCCGCCTCCTTCGCACCCCAGTGCGCGACAAGCCCCCGGTGGCTTTCGGCCCTGTTCGCCGCGTCGGTAACCGACGAGTCCTACGGCGTGAACACGGCGCGCTTCGCCGAGGGCAACTGGTCGGTGGACCGGGCGCTCATGGTGAACCTGTTCTCCCAGAGTTCTTGGACGATCTCGAACATCGTGGGCTGCGCGGTGGGGGCGGCCGTCGACATTCCCGTGCCCATCGCCGCCTTCGCCATGACGGCCATCTTCATCTGCCTGCTCGTCACCCAGAAGTTCACCTCTGCCAATATCGTCGCCATGATCGTGGCGATGCTCGGCGTGTACCTGTGCAAGGCGTTCGGCCTCACCGGGCCGGCCATCCTCATCGGCGCCATCGCCGGCGTCGTGTGCGCCCTGGCATTCTCGGCGCTGTTCCCGCGCCGTCCCGTCACGGCAAGCGCTCCCGGTACTGATCCCGTAGGGGGCGACCTTGGTCGCCCTTCCTCGAGTGGGGACACCTCGTCTGATGAGGGCGGTGAGCGCCGATGAGCTGGGAGGAGTTCTGGTTCGTTCTCGTCGGGTGCGTGCTCGCCATGTGGGCCTGCCGCGTCATCCCGCTGTTTCTGCTGAAGGGCCGCGAGCTGCCCCCGCGCCTCGCCCAGGCCCTCGGCTTCATCCCGCCCGCGGCGTTCGCGGCGCTCGTGGCCAACGACCTCCTGAACCCCGGCATGTTCGACGCGGGCGTGTGGCCGGCGGCCATTCCGCTCGTGGCCGCCGTGGCATCGGCGCTCGTGGCCGTGAAGACCAAGTCGCTTCTGTGGACCGCCGTGGCTGGCGTGGCCGTCTACGCGGCGCTCGCCTTCTTCGCGGTGTAGGGGAGGGGCAGCCTTGGGCGTGATCCGGTTTCTCGGGCAGCACAAGGGGGCGGTGGCGCTCGTTATGCTGCTTCTGCTCCTGAAGGCCGGCTGCGAGCTGGCCATCCCGGTGCTCACCTCGCAGATCGTCGATGTGGGCATCGCCCAGTCGGGCGTGGAGGATCTCGACGTGCTTGCGGGCTACAAGGCCGCCGGCGTCGATCTGTTCCCCATTCAGATGGCCTATCTCCTGCGCATCGGCGGCCTCATGCTGCTCGCCGCCGCTGGTTCCATGGTGCTCGATGTGGCCGCCGGCTTCGTGTCGGCCCGCACCGGCGCCAAGATCGGCCGCGACTTGCGCCGGCGCCTGTTCGCGCGGGTGGTGGCCTTCTCCGATGCCGAGATCAACCAGTTCTCGGCGGCCTCGCTCATCACGCGCGGCACCAACGATGTCACCCTCATCCAGAACGTGTGCACCATGGTGATGCGCATGGTGCTCTACGCCCCCATCCTCGCCATCGGCGGCGTGGTCATGGTCATGGTCACCAACCCCCAGTTGGGGTGGATCGTCGTGCTCGCCGTGGCCATGGTCTTCGCGGTCATCGTCGTTCTGTTCCGCTTCACGCTGCCGCGGTTCAAAATCATGCAGACGCTCATCGATCGCGTGAACCTCGTGGCCCGCGAGATGCTGAACGGCCTGTCGGTGGTGCGCGCCTTCAACCGCGAGGGCTTCGAGGAGAACCGCTTCGACGCCGCCTCGCGCAAGCTGCGTGATACCCAGCTGTTCACCAACCGCGCCATGGCCTTCATGATGCCCACCATGATGCTTGTGATGAACCTCACCTCGGTGGCCATCGTGTGGTTCGGCGCTCAGGGCGTGGCCGCGGGCACCATGCAGACCGGCGATCTCATCGCGTTCATCACCTACGCCATGGTCATCATCATGGGCTGCCTCATCATGGGGATGGTGTCCATCATGCTGCCCCGCGCCGACGTGGCCGCCCAGCGCCTGAGCGAGGTGCTCGCGACCGAGCCCACCGTCCGCGATCCGCAGGCGCCGACTCGCGTGCGATCCGATGCCGCAGCGGGCGCGCGCATCACTTTCGACGACGTCTCCTTCCGCTACACCGACGACGTCTCCTTCCGCTACACCGACGACGGCGACCCGGCGCTCTCCCACGTGTCGTTTACGGCCGAGCCCGGCACCACGCTGGCCATCGTAGGCCCCACCGGCTCGGGCAAATCCACCATCGTGAAGCTCATCGAGCGCTTCTACGACCCGACGGAGGGCTCTGTCACCCTCGATGGCGTCGATCTGCGCGCGCTTTCCCAGGCCGACCTGCGGGCGTGCTTCGGCTATGTGCCCCAGAAGGCCTTCCTGTTCGAGGGCACGGTGGAAAGCAACATCGCCTACGGAGACGAGAGCGCCGACGAGGCGGCCATCCGCGGCGCCCTTGAGGTGGCCTGCGCCCTGGATTTCGTGGAAGCGCGCGAGGGAGGCCTTTCCGCTCCCATCGCCCAGGGAGGCGACAACGTCTCCGGCGGCCAGCGCCAGCGGCTTTCCATGGCCCGCGCCCTCGTGCGGCGGCCGCGCGCCTACCTGTTCGACGACTGCTTCTCGGCGCTCGACTACGCCACGGACGCCCGCGTGCGCGCCGCGCTGCCCGCCTGGGCCGCCGGTTCCACCGTGATCCTCGTGGCCCAGCGCATCTCCACGGTGCTTGCGGCCGATCGCATCGTGGTGCTCGACGAGGGGCGCGTCGCCGGCGTGGGCACCCATGCCGAGCTTATGGAGAGCTGCCCCGAGTACCGCGAAATCGCCCTGTCGCAGCTTTCCGAGGAAGAACTTGTGGAAGGGGGTGCGCGATGAGCGGGCATCCTTCCTTCATTCCTAAGGCCGGCGGCGGCCCTCGGCGGGGCCCCGGCGGCCACGGCCACGGGCACGGCCCCGGCGGCCATGGCCCGGCGGCCCGCATGATGGGCGGTGAGAAGGCGCTGGCCTTCGGCCCCACCATGAAGCGGATGCTCGCCTTCATGGGGCAGTTCAAGGGCCGGCTTCTGCTCGTGCTCCTGTTCGCCATCGCTTCCACCGCGTTTTCCATCGTGGGGCCCAAGGTGCTCTCCGAGGCCACCACGGTGCTCTTCGACGGCGCTGTGGCCTCCGCAGCCGGCACCGGCTCGATCGATTTCGACGCCATCGGCCGCATCCTTCTGGCGACGCTGGCCCTGTACCTGCTGTCGGCGGCGTGCTCGTGGGTGCAGTCCTGGGTCATGAGCTACATCTCGCAGCAGACGTGCTACCGGCTGCGCGACGCCATTGCGAAAAAGATCGACCGCGTGCCCTTCGGGTATTTCGAGAAGACCTCCACGGGCGATACCCTCTCGCGCATCACCAACGACGTGGACACGCTGGGCCAGAGCCTCAACCAGGGCATCACCCAGGCCATCACCTCGGCGGTCACGGTGGTGGGCGTGCTTGTCATGATGCTCTCCATCAACTGGATCATGACGCTCGTGGCCCTGGTCATGGTGCCGGTCTCCATGGCGCTCGTGGCGGTGGTGGTGAGGCTCTCCCAGAAGCACTTCGTGGCCCAGCAGCGCCTGCTCGGCGCGCTGAACGGCCGTGTGGAGGAGACGTTCTCGGGCCATGCCGTCGTGCGCGCCTTCGGGCGGGAGGACGAGACCGTGCGCGCCTACGAGGCCGACAACGAGGCGCTCTACAACGCCGGCTGGAAGGCGCAGTTCCTCTCTGGCCTCATGATGCCGGTGCTCGGGTTCGTGGGGAATCTGGGGTATGTGGCCGTCGCCGTCACCGGCGCGTTCTTCGCCGTGGCGGGCACTATCACGGTAGGCGACATCCAGGCCTTCGTCCAGTACGTGAAGAACTTCACGCAGCCCATCACCCAGCTGGCCCAGATCTCCAACGTGCTGCAGTCCCTGGCCGCGGCGGCCGAGCGCATCTTCGCCTTCCTCGATCTGCCCGAGGTGCCGAAAGAGACCTCCGCCGTGGATCCCGCGGCGCTTTCCACCGATGTGGAATTCGACGGCGTGCGCTTCGGCTACGCGCCCGATGCGCCCGTCATCCGCAACTTCTCCGCTCGCGTGGCCGCCGGGCAAACCGTGGCCATCGTCGGCCCCACGGGCGCCGGCAAGACCACCATGGTGAAGCTGCTCATGCGCTTCTACGACGTGGACGGGGGCGCCATCCGTATCGGCGGCGCCGACATCCGCGAGCTTTCCCGCCCCGATGTGCGGAATCTGTTCGCCATGGTGCTGCAGGATACGTGGCTGTTCTCCGGCACCGTGCGCGAGAACATCCGCTACGGGCGGCTTAATGCCACCGATGGGGACGTGGAGGCGGCCGCGCGCGAGGCCTGCGCCGATCATTTCATCCGCATGCTGCCCGGCGGCTACGACTTCGAGATCAACGAGGACGCGAGCAACTTGAGCCAGGGCCAGCGCCAGCTCATCACCATTGCCCGGGCCCTTCTGGCCGACCGCCGCATGCTCATTCTGGACGAGGCCACCTCCTCGGTGGATACGCGCACCGAGCTGCGCATCCAAGAGGCCATGGACCGGCTCATGGCGGGACGCACGTCCTTCGTCATCGCGCATAGGCTCTCCACCATCCGTGCGGCCGATCTCATCTTGGTCATGCGCGACGGCGACATCGTGGAGCAGGGCAGCCACGAGGAGCTGCTCGCCGCGGGCGGTTTCTACGCCGAGCTGTACAATTCCCAGTTCGCCTCCTGCAACGACCGCTTCGAGGAGTAGTGCGCATTCCGCGCTTTTCTCGCACACCCCATCCGTAGGGGCAGACCTTGGTCTGCCCTCCGCAAGCGAGGTCACCGCACCTGAACAGGGACGATCAGGGTCGCCCCCTCCGGGAACAGGCGCGAAGCCGTTCTTCGGTAAGGCGACTCCATTCCTTCAATTCCGTAAAAGTTTCCTGCAGAAACGTCGCAGGACGGGCGGGGTCGTGCCGGGTCGGCTATCATAGGCGAGGCAAATTTTGACGAACCTGACCGCACAGCTGGAGGACGAGCGAGTGATTATGCCCCAGGCGAGCACCTATGTGAGAATTCCCGACGACGCGGCTTTTCGCGGCGAGACCGGGCCGCTTCCCGCCGGGGTGCGCCGCGTGACCCCCGACGCCTTGTGCGCCGTCCGACTCATGGACGGGCCGATTGCGCGCAACGCCGAGGGGAAAGTCCAGGTGGCGGCCTTCGATTTCGACGGCACGTGCATCCAGGGCAACTCGCCCGTCATGCTCGTACGCTATCTGGTGCGCCGGCGCATGCTGTCGCCCTCGGTGGTGGCCCGCATTCTCAGCTGGGCCTTCGCCTACAAGACGCGCCTGCCCCAGAACGAGGCCTGGGTGCGGGGGCTGGTGTTCCGCGCGTTCGCGGGGCGGCCGGTCGCGGAGGTGAACGGGTTTCTGCGCGACTTCTACGACCAGGTCATCGACCGGCGTTTCCGCGCCGATGCCGAGGCCGAGATGGCGGCCCACGAAGAGGCGGGGCATGCCGTGGTGTGCGTGTCGGCCACCTTCGAGCCCATCATCGCCGCGGCCATGGAGCGCCGCCCCATCCAGTACGCCATCGCCACGCGCATGAGGGTCGACTTCCAGGGCAACTACACCGACGAGGTGGAGGGCGAGCCCATCGAGGGCTCCGAGAAGGTGGTGGTGCTCCGTCGCCTGTGCGACGAGCTGTTCGGCGCGGACGGCTGGGAGCTCGCCTGGGCCTACGGCGACCATCATTCCGATAGGGCCATGCTGGCCGCTGCAAAGAGCGCCTACGCGGTCACGCCGGATCGGCCCCTTACGCGCACGGCCAACGCCCAGGGCTACGATATCTTGGAATGGTAGGGCGCGCGAGAATAGTTGCGAAGCGGCGATGGCAGCGGTCGCGCGGCGGCAGCGGCGGTGGTGCGCGGTAGCGGGGCGCAATGGTGGCGCGGCGGCCGATAAATTTTCTCCCGCGAAATACGAAAATACTCTTGGCAATCGTACTTATGTACGATAAAATGGCGGCAGAACACGATCGGGGCCCTGAAAGCCCCAGCATTTGAGAGGTAACGGCCATGTTAGAGAATATCAACACATCCCCTAATTCCCGCGACGACGGCGCGGGCACTCCGGAAAACTACCTGTCCCGCGCAGTGGCCGCCTGCGAGGCCGGCGACGCGCGCCTCGGGCTCCATCTGTACCTGGCCGCCTTCGAGCAGGCCGCCGAGCACAGTGACGCCCCCTCCGAGGACGCTATCATGGGTCTCAAGCAGGCATGGCGCGTGGCCTGCTCCACCAAGGAGCGCGCTCTGGCCGAGTACATTTTCGAGCGGCTCGAGCCCTACCTGTCCGACGACGAGGTGCAGGCCTGTGTGGAGCAGCTGCAGGTGCTCGCCATGGAGCGCCTCGAGGGCATCGGTCTTTCCGGCGACGATCTCATGGAAATGACGGAGGCCCTTTCCGGCGACTTCATGGAAATGGTGGGGCCGATGATGGCCGCCGCCGTTCACGGCGAGGACGCGGCCATGGCCCAGGCCGAGGCGCTGGCGGCGCCGTCGGGGGCCGCTCCGGCGGGGGAGGAGGCCTCCCAGCCCGTCGATATCTTCTCCTACGACAGCATCTCCGGCTACGGCGCCGCCGTGGCGCGCATGCGCTCTTTGGGCGTGGGCTTGGCCGGCACTCCCGAGTTCGACGATTTCGTCGCCATGCTGAACTCCCGCCACGGGCTGGATGCCATGCCGGTCGTCGACAGCCTCCTGTTCTGCTCGCCGGCCCGGGAGGATGCGAGCCGCTTCATGCTGGCCACGGTGGGGGAACTGGGACTACCGGCCATCCGCATGCGCATGGAGGAGACCTTCCAAGGCGTTCCCATGCTCTGCGTCAGCGCCCAGGCCACCGATGCCGAGAAGCTCGCCAGCCTGCGCCACGGCTTTGCGGGCCCGGGCATCCTGGTGCTGGAGGATCTCGATCTGTGGGGAGCGCCGGTCATCGATGCCGCCGACGATATGGCGGGCTTCTTCATGGCAGCCATGTCCCGGGGCGCACGGGAGGCGGTGAACCTCATCCGCCAGGCGGTGGAGAACCCCGACGTCTACGTGCTGGCCTCCGCCTCGTCGCTCGAGGCCATCGATCCGTTCTTCACGGAGCTTTTGTTCCCCCTCACCTGCGTTGATATCGACTATCCCACCGCTGAGGAGCGCGCCGACATTTGGATGGATATCGCCCGCGACCATCCCTCCATCCGATCGGTGAGCCGCGACGAGCTGGTGCGCCTTTCGGCGAACCTGCCGCGCTACGACATCTACATGGCGGCCCGCGAGGCCATCGAGGAAGCCTACAAGCAGGGCCTTGTGGAGCGCCGCTACATTCCGGTGTCCCGGGAGAACCTCTTCGACAAGCTCGCCGCCTACCAGCCGCTCGATTCCGCCGAGTACGCCGAGCTCGAGCGCCTCGTCGTCTCCGACTTCTCCGCCTCCTTGGGCGATTTGAACGACTTGGTGGGATAGCCGGTGGTTGTTTGCCGAATTGAACGGGCGGGCGCGGACCCGCCCGTTTTCTGTCGGGAGCTCTGCTTCCGTGTGAAGACGACCGATGAAGGAGGACGGGATCTGTGGTCCGCCGCAAGAATGCAGAACCGATAGATTGGCCCTGCGAGGGGCCGGCCCTCGATGACTTTGTGACCTCGATGCTCGCCAAGGGAGACGAGCTGTACCGCGATCTGCCTTGGCGCCATGTGGACGATCCTTACGCGGTGCTCGTCTCGGAGATCATGCTTCAGCAGACCCAGGTGACACGCGTCGGACGCTTTTGGGAGCGGTTCCTGTCGGCGTTTCCCACGGTGGATGCCCTGGCGGCCGCCGCGGTGCCCGATGTGCTCGAGCTGTGGCAGGGCCTCGGCTACAACCGCCGCGCCCTGGCGCTCAAGCGCACGGCCGACAGGTGCGCCACCGAGGGGGCCGGTCGGCTTCCGGAAACCTACGAGGGGCTGCTGGCGCTGCCCGGCATCGGTCCGGCTACGGCGGCGGGGGTGGTGGCCTTCGCCTATCAGCGGCCGGCCGTCTATCTGGAGACCAACGTGCGCTCGGTGTTTTTGCACGAGCTCTTTCCCGAAGAGGAGGCCGTAAGCGACAAGGTGCTTTTGCCCCTGGTCGAGGCCGCCGCCTTCCATCCCGCCGCCGCAGCCGATCCGCGCCGCTGGTACTACGGCCTGCTCGACTACGGCGCTCATCTGAAGGCCACGGTGCCGAATCCCTCCCGGCGCAGCGCCGGTCACAGCCGCCAGTCGGCTTTCGAGGGCTCCCGCCGCCAGAAGCGCGCCTGGATCACCCGCCGCGTGCTCGCCGCTCCCGAAGGCGTCTCCCGCGCGGTCGTGCTCGCCGACCTGAACACGGCCGAGGCCGCTGCCGGTCGTCCCGAGGTGGAGCCTCCGCTCTTCGATTCCATCGTCGCCGACCTCCTCGCCGAGGGCTTCTTCCGCGAGGAAAACGATACGTTGACCCCCTGAGGGAAGAAAGGGTTCGCTGTGGGTTTCATCGAGTTGTTCCTGACGGGCGTCGGGCTTTCCATGGATGCGTTCGCCGTGGCCATCTGCAAAGGCCTCGGCATGCGGAAGATACGTTGGCGCGATGCGCTGGTGATCGCCCTGTTCTTCGGGGGCTTTCAGGCGCTCATGCCGCTTATCGGTTGGGCCGCAGGCTCGCTGTTCGCCAGCACCATCACCGCCGTCGATCACTGGATTGCTTTCGGGCTTCTCGCCTTCATCGGCGGCAAGATGCTCTGGGACGCCTTCCACGAGGAGGACTCCCCGTGCGTGTGCGGGCGCGATTGCGCGACGTGCCAACGCCGCGGAGGCGCCGATTGCGACGATCCCGAGGCGGCGCGGCAGGCGCCGATCGCCCCGCCCCTCGATTATCGCGAGCTTGTCATGCTCGCCATCGCCACGAGCATCGATGCCTTGGCTGTGGGCATCACGTTTGCCTTTCTCGGAGTGAACATTTGGGTCGCCATCACGATCATCGGTGTCACCACTTTCGTGCTGTCGCTTGTCGGCGTGGTGGTCGGCAACCAGTTCGGCTCGCGTTTCGAGAAGCCCGCCACCATCGCCGGCGGCATCGTCCTCATCCTCATCGGCCTGAAAATCCTCATCGAGCACCTCGCCGGCTAACGCGCCCCTGCGTGCCGCGTCCCTAGCCGACCGGTGCGCTCTCGCAGCCGTCCGATCCCCGCAGTCGCCCAATTGCCCTCACCATCCGACGCGCCCGATCCTGCACTTTTTAAAATCCGCAGGTGAATGCCACTTTGACCCCGAAATGGTCGACTTGCTGAGGGGAAATCCCTCGAAAATGCCACTTTAACCTAGAAATGGCCAGAAAGATAGGAGGGGGATGAGCCATTTCGGGGTCGAAGTGGCATCTACCTGCCATGTTTCCGATACGTACCCGCTTGCATTCGTTCTCGGCGATTGACGCGATGCATACTTGTCGAATTCCAAAAACTTATCTCCAAAGCTCCGCAATCGAATCGGGCGCAAGAAGCAATTTGCGAAGCTGCGTTCGGCTATTTCGGCAGTGTTCCGTCTCCGGACGGCTTCGCGCGCCAAGTTCACGGCGGACCTTGTCTGCGAATTGAGAAAACAGTGCGGCGGAGGAGACGATGGAGCGGTTGGCGACCATGACGCGATAGCCGATGGACTCGAGGTCGTTGCGCCTTCGGGCGTCATGCTCTGTCTGCTCCGGTGCACTGTGGTGCTTGAAGCTGTCGTATTCAACGACGAGCTGTTTGTCGGGCCAGAGCAAATCTGGGTAAAAATCGCGTTGGGCAACGAGGTGAGCATCGCGGGACTTGGGCATGATCGATCGGTTGGCAACGGGCTTAGGAAGACCGTAGCCTCCAAGCTTGCGGGGCAGGCAGAGAAGCAGATAGAGAATGGTCTCATAGGGGGAACCCAGGTGGTCGATGGCGAGATCGATGGCCCTGAGCGCCTTCGATGCTCCACGAATTTGCTGATGAGCGTGAAGGAACGCACGCATCTCTCGCAACGATGTGAGCGGTACTGCCGAGGTGACAACGTCTTCGGGTTTGGAGGCGAAGCGGTAGTTGCCGCTCAGGGCGCATGCGAGCTCAGTGAGTTGCGCGAGAGGCAGCTCGCCAGCGAACTGCGCCAGGCACATTGCCGGTGAAACTGTGGCAAGCTTAGGGGCAATTCCCCATACCGTGCCTTTGTTGCCGAGTTGGCGATCGATGTGGGAAACGCAGCGCAAGACGCGGCAGCGCTCGGATGGAGACCCGACGGCAATATGGAGCGGTTCGGTGAAGAAGCTTCCCCTCTTCAGCCAGAAATCAACGTCCTTCGCCGCAACGCCGACGGCGGCCTTCTTGGACTTGAGCGTCCGGTCGTAGCATGTGGGCGCAGCATTGGTTTCGGCCATATGTGACCATAGTTCAAGGGAGCTTTTATGTGCTAGCGTGCATTCCATGAGCCCACGATACCAGGTCTCAATTCCGTGTCAATACGATTTGAAATAATGTGCAAAACTCTTGGTAAATCGGGAATTTAACGAGACATCAATGCGGTTTCAACGCGAATTTGGCGAGAATGAGAGTAGACGAGATGACGAAAGAGTGGAAAGTCGTTTCGAGATGGTGGATAACGTACCCTGAAGGATGCTTTGCCGGAAAAGCATCCCGGAAAGGCTTTATTGATGCTGTCGTGTTCGCCCAAGGCTTAGCAACCGAAGAGCACGTGAAAGAGATCGGAACGGGGCTGTTTCAAAGCCGTTCGGGCGCCGACGCGCTATGATGATCGCAGACAACACGCGACGTCGCGTTCTGGCATGCAGCATCGCGAGCGACGTGCGACGCGGCTCGCGATTAGTGGCGCAGTGGTTGGCGCGCGACATCGCAAATGACGCACAACAGATTGGTTTAACATGAGCTACGAGAACTCCATCGCCTTCTTAGGACCGGCCGGAACCTACTGCAACGAAGCGGCTTTGCGTTTCGCCGCCCGTCTCGGCATCGACGACCCCGATCTGGTGGAGTGCGCCTCTTTCGACGAGGTCTTCGATTGCGTCGACGATGGGACGGTGCGCTTCGGCGTCGTCGGCAAGGAGAATTCGCTGGAAGGCCCCGTCACGGCGACGCTCGACAACTTCGCCTTCCGCACCGACTCGGTTATCCTGGCCGAGGAGGTGATCGATGTGCGCCATTGTCTGGCGATGCATCCCGAGGCCGCTCGATCCGACATTCGCAGGATCGCCTCCCATCCGCAGGGCATCGCGCAGTGCCGCCGCTTTCTGGCGGAGCATTTTAAGGGCGTTTCAACGCTTTCCGTGGCCTCAACGGCCGAAAGCGCGCGGATGGCGGCCGGCGATCCTGCCACGGCGGGCATCTGCAATCCCCTTGCCGCTCGGTTGCACGGCGCGCGCGTGGTCGCGGAGTCGATACAGGACAACCCCGAGAACCAGACCGCTTTCGCATTGGTGGGTCGCCTGGTCGATGCCGAGCTTTTGCGGGGTTCGCGCTACAAGACGTCGCTGGCGCTCTTTTTGCGCGCGGACAAGCCCGGTGCCCTGCAGATGATTCTTTCCGAATTCGCCTACGCGGGCATCAACCTGACGATGCTGCAGTCGCGTCCGACAAAAAAGCAGCTGGGAGAGTACATGTTCTTCGTTGAGCTTGACGGGTCGATGCATGATATCGACGTTCAGACCGCCCTTGATTGCCTGCGGCTGAAGTTGCGCGAGGTTAAGGTGCTCGGCAGCTATCCCGTGGAGTAACGAGCGATCGCCTCGGTTTGTCGGCGACGGGTCGTTAGTCGCGCAAGGTGCTTTCACCGCCGATGTGCGGTAGCCGGGCGGCTGTTCCCGCTCTCTGTTTCGAGCAAGTGGTCGGTAGATGCCACTTCGACCCCGAAATGGACGGAAGCCCACCTTCCTTTTTGGCCATTTCTAGGTCGAAGTGGCATCTACGCGGCAAATACCGAAGACGAGAGAGCGGGCGACCCGCGATTCTTTCGTGCGGCAAAGCGGAGTTGCGGCTGAGGGCGCTATCGCGAGCGGCATGTCTTGGTCGCGCAGTCGTCTGCCGCCGCTGGCGAATTCGGGCATGCAAGGGGATTGCGGCCGACAGCTCGCCAGGGCCGCGCGAGCAGGGCCTTCCCGCCGACGGCGCAAATCGGGCGCGAACGGCGCGGCGCCGAAAATGCCTTGTTACCAGCAGGGGAGCGCGTAACATTTTCTCGCCGCTGGTAGATGATTTGACCGTTTGTGACCCATTGTGCAGCTTTTGTGGCGATCGAACGGATAATCTAACCCCTGCATGTAAGAGAGACGAGACACCTATAAGGAGGTGTACGCATGGAAAATCAGGCAACGATGTCAGACTTTGACAGCATCCTTGCCTCGCGTGGCGTTACCCGTCGCAGCTTCATGAAGCTGTGCGCCGGCATCGCCGCCGCAGCCGGGCTTTCCCAGCTCGCGGTTCCGCGCGTGGCGCAAGCTCTGGAAGAGTCTGTTATCGGCGCGACGTCCGGCAACCTGTATCCGGTCATCTGGATCGAGGGTGCCTCCTGCACCGGTTGCACGGAGTCCTTCGCCCAGGTGGAGACTCCCGATGTCGCATCGGTCGTGCTCGACATGATCTCCCTGAACTACTCGGAGACCCTGTCGGCCGCCGCTGGCCACTCCATGGAGGAGGCCAAGGCCCAGACCATCGCGGCAGGCAACTACATTCTCATCTACGAGGGCGCCGTGCTCGAGGCCTTCGACGGCAACGCTCTGCGCGTGGCCGGCGAGACCGGCATCACGGCCCTTGTGGAGGCTGCCGAGTCGGCCAACGCCGTTGTGGCGGTCGGCTCCTGCGCCGTGAACGGCGGCTGGATGGCCGCTGCCCCCAACCCGGCCCAGGCCCTTGGCGTCCAGCAGTACCTGAAGAAGGTCGGCGTCGCCACGCCGGTCGTCAACGTTCCGGGCTGCCCCGTGAACCCCGAGTGGGTCATGTCCGTGCTCGTGGACGTCGTGGTCATGAAGGACATGGACCTGTTGGTGAACCGTCTGAACGAGTTCAACATGCCGGGCGATCTGTTCAACCAGACCATCCATGACAACTGCGAGCGTCGCGGCCACTTCGAGAATGGCGAGTTCGTCTATGAATTCGGCTCGAAGGAAGAGGAGATGGGCTACTGCCTGTATCCCGTCGGCTGCAAGGGCCCGCAGACCCGCGCCCTGTGCGGCGTCACGCTGTGGAACAACCGCCGCAGCTGGTGCGTGCAGTCCGGCGCCCCCTGCATCGGCTGCTGCGAGGCCAACCCGAACAACCCGGGCGACAACTGGGCCGAGGTGAACACCCCGTTCTACAAGCGCATGCGCGACCTGCGCATCGGTCCTCTGAGCCTGCAGCCCACCACCATCGCCGTGACCATCACCGGCATCGTGGCGGCGGCGCTCGTGGTGCACGGCTTCGGCATGAAGCTCTCCGGCCGCATGGACGGCGGCGCTCCGTTCGAGAAGATCCGCAAGTGGGATGCCAAGCATCCCGACCAGGAGATCGGCACCTACGCCGACCCGGTCGCCGGCGGCCCGGTTCTCGACGACGAGCTGCTGCAGAAGAACGCCGAACCCCGTAACAACGATTAAGAAGGAGGTGAGCTGACTTGACACGTTCTGTTATTGATCCCATTACCCGTATCGAGGGCCATCTCCGCGTCGAGATGGAGGTCGAGAACGGCGTGGTCGCCGACGCCTGGGTGTCCGGCGGCTGCTTCCGCGGCATGGAGCTCGTCGTGCAGAACCGCACCCCCGAGGATGCGGCCCAAATCGTCGAGCGCATCTGCGGCGTGTGCCCCGTTTCGCACGCGCATGCCTCCTCGATCGCCGGTGACAAGGCCTACGGCATCACCATTTCGAACAACGCCCGCATCGTGCGTAACCTGCTGGAGGGCGCTCAGTTCCTGCACAGCCATATCCTGTGGCTGTACAACCTGGCGGCTCTCGATTACGTGAACCCGCTGAATGCGCTTCAGGCCAACGTCGACGACGCCTACGCCGTGGCCCTGGAGAACGGCCTGGCGCTGCACTCCGATCTGGGCCAGCTCTTCGAGAAGCTGGCGGCCTTTGCCGACAACGGCCAGCTGTCCATCTTCTCGGGCAACTGGTTCGACGCCGACGGCGGCGAGGCCTACGTCGACAACCCTGAGGCGAACCTGATCCTCACCTCCCATTACCTGGAGGCCCTGAAGATGCAGGCCCGCTCCTCCGAGATGGCGGCGCTGCTCGGCGGCAAGATGCCCCACGTCATGACCTCCATTCCCGGCGGCAACATGTGGGTGCCCACCGAGAGCAAGCTCGACGATCTGCTCGCCATGGCCACCGAGGTCCGCGACTGGGTCAACGACACCGTTCTCGCCGACACCGTGATGCTCGCCAAGCTCTATCCCGAGGTGCTCACCTTCGGCAAGGGCTGCGGCCGCTACATCGCCTGGGGCGTCTTCGAAGGCCCCGACTGGCCCTACGGCGACAACTACACGGAGCAGATGCTCAACCGCTACCTGCCCATGGCCGTCCTGGACGAGCAGTTCCAGGCGTCGGACGTGCAGGAGAACCTCATCACCGAGTACATGGGCCGCTCCTGGTACAAGGGCAGCGAGACCTACACCTCGCCGTACTTCGTCACCGATCCGGACTTCACCGAGTACAACGTCGACGACCGCTACAGCTGGGTGAAGGCCCCCGCCTACGACGGCAAGCCCATGGAGGCCGGCTCTATGGCCCGTATCTTCGCGGCCTACGTGCGCGGCGTGCCCTTCATCAAGGAGCAGGTCGACGCCGTTCTCGGCATCCTCGGCGCCAAGCCGGGCGACCTGGCCGCCTTCCAGTCCACCCTGGGACGCACCGCCATCCGTCAGATCGAGACCATCTACATCGCCAACCTCATGGTGGAATGGGTCAACGAGCTCGCCGAGGCCATCAAGGGCGGCGACTCCGAGTACTTCCGCGAGCCTGCCCGCCTCACCGGCGAGGGCACGGGCTTCTGGGAGGCCCCCCGCGGCGCGCTCTACCACTCCGAGAAGGTGGTCGACGGCAAGATCGAGGGCTACCAGATCATCATCCCGTCCACGTGGAACCTGGCTCCCATCAACGGCGACGGCGAGCACGGCCCGCTCGAGCAGGCGCTCATCGGCGTTCCGGTGGCCGACATCGAGAAGCCCATCAACGCCCTGCGCACGGTTCACTCCTTCGACCCCTGCACCGCTTGCGCCGTGCACGTCACGGAGCGCGGTACCGGCAAGCACTTCGAGACCGTCACCAGCCCTTGGGGGGTGAAGTAAGATGGCCCATCTCGCTCACTACAAAGAGGCCCATCCTCTTATCTTCGTGGTGACCCACTGGATCAACCTGATCGCCATGATCATGCTCATCCTGTCGGGCATCATCATCCACTTCCCGGTGCTGCCGTTCCTCACGGGCATCGCCCGCGGCTGCCATCTCTTCTTCGGTTTCGTGCTGTTCATCAACTGCGTGGCCCGCGTCATCATGGCCTTCTTCGTGAAGACCGCGCCGACCGGCGGCACGCGCCAGCAGGTGACCGACTTCAAGACCTGGCTGCCCCAGAAGGACAACCGTCATCAGGCCCTGGAGTGGATCAAGTACTACCTGTTCCTGAAGAAGGATCATCCCCTGGGCGCCAAGCTCGGCGTGCCGCAGAAGATCAGCTACCTCTTGATCCCGATTCTCATCGTGCTGATGTTCTGGACGGGGCTCTGCCTGTGGGGCGTGACCATGAACGTTCCCGCGTTCGCCGCGACGACGAACCTCGTGGGCGGTCTCATGTCCATGCGCATCATCCATTACTTCGGCATGTACGTGTTCATCATCTTCATGTTCATCCATATCTACCTGGCCAATGTTGAGGGCTTTGCCCCCACCAAGCTCATGTTCATCCGCAAGGAGCATGGCGGCCTGGTGTACGACCCCGATCTGCACAACATCGTTGGGGAGGACGCCGACCTCCACTAAGGGTCGCGCGCGCCGAAGTCGAAAGGGCGGTCTCGCAAGGGGCCGCCCTTTTTGTTGCGAGTCTTCCATTGGCGGGCCACGGGGTAGTGCTCAGTCGCTCAGACAGTCCTCGCTTTGGAGAACAGGACATTGAGTCCTGTTCTCGTCGCTGCGGAACTCGCTTGGTGAGCACCACCCCGTGTCCCTTTGCAAGTTAAACGCAATCGAGTGCAAGTTAAGAGGAGACGCAGCCGAGAGAGTTGCTTGACTGATCGTTCCAGTCCGTCAACAAGAGGAAGCAAACTTGCCGGGGTTGCGTTATGATTAACGGCAACTCTGTACACTTACCGACTGCAGGCGGAAAGGACCCGTTTCGTGCGGAATGTTCTGAAGATACTCAAGCGCGATCTTCTGCGTCTTTTGAAAACGCCGCAGGCGCTCGTGGTCGTGTTCGCCCTCATGGTGATTCCCTCGCTGTACACCTGGTACAACGTCATCGGGTTCTGGAACCCCTACGACAACACCGGCAACCTCACGGTCTGCGTGGTGAACCAGGACGCGGGCGGTTCCTCCGAGCTCACCGGCGAGCTGAACGTGGGGGAGCGCATCGTGGACCAGCTGCATGAGAACAACCAGCTGCACTGGGAATTCACCGACTACGACGCGGCCATGAACGAGCTGAAGAGCGGACGCGCCTACGCGGCCTATGTCATCCCCGAGCATTTCACCGCCGATCTGCTCACCATCACCACCGGAAGCTTCACGCAGCCCAAGATCGAGTACTACGTGAACGAGAAATCGGGCCCGGTGGCGCCCAAGATCACCGACACGGGCGCCACAACCTTGGACGAGACCATCAACTCCACCTTCGTCGCCACCGTAAGCGACGTGGTCGTCAAGACCATCGACGAGAAGGTGAACGAGGGGCGCGAGAGCACCAAGGAGATGCAGTCGAAGGCCGCGCAGAAGATATCGGAGGCCGTCGCCGCCACCGGCGAGGTGCGCCGCGTGCTCGCCGATTTGGGGGATGCGTCGAAGGCGGCCAAGGACAAGGCCGCCTCGGCCAAAGAGACGCTCTCCGAAGCGAGTGCCGGCATCGACGCGGCCGATAAGTCCTTAGGCCAGATGGGGGAGACCGCGACGGCCATGCAGAAGACCTTGAGCGACTTCTCCGCCTTCGCGCTGCCGGCCGTCACCGCCGGCCTCGACGACATCACCCAGGCGTCGAACGACGCCACCTCGGCCGCCGCGCGCCTCACCGCCGCCTTCGGCGAGGCCCAGGGAGGCATTCAGGCGGCGCTGGCCCAGGGAGGCGCCGCCGTGCAGGAGAGCGGCCAGCTGGCGTCCTCTGTGCGCGCGGCGGCGGGCTCCCTTCCCGCCGGCAGCAGCGAGCGCGCCGCCCTGGAGGCTCTGGCCGACTCCCTGGACGAGCGGACCCGGGCGGCCTCGACGGCCCTGGACGCGCTGACGGCCGCCAACGACCGCGCGCAGTCCTCGGCGGCCGCGCTCTCCGACGCGGCATCGGCCCTCGATGGCGCGGTGCGCCAGGCGACCAGCGGCGCGTCGGCCTATTCCACGACGTTGTTCGGCACCACGCTACCCGCCGTGAACGATGCGCTGGACGCGCTGGCCGAAACTTCGTCGGCCCTTTCCGGGGCCCTTGAGACCCAGCGGCTCCTCGTGGCCCAGACCGGGCTCGTCATCGATCAGCTGGATGCCACCATGGACACGGCCGCCTCAACGGTGGCCGAGACCGACCGGCTCTTCGCCGGCCTGGAAAGCGAGCTGGGCATCGTCTACAACGATGTGCTCGCCTTCGGCACCTCCGACGCGCTTTCCCGGCTCGTAGGCGAGGGCGGTCTTGACGCCGACAAGATCGCGGCGTTCATGGCGTCGCCCACCGAGGTGGTCACCGAGCAGCTCTATCCGCTGAACGCCTACGGCAGCGCCATGGCGCCCTTGTTCATGAACCTCACGTTCTGGATCGGCGCCTTCATGCTGCTCGTCATCATGCGCCAGGAGGCGGACGGCGAGGGCATCCCCGGCCTGACCCTGGCCCAGCGCTATTGGGGCCGGTATTTGTTCCTTGCGGCCATCGCCGTGATGCAGGCGGTCATCTGCTGTGTCGGGGTGCTCGCGCTCGGCGTGCAAACCGTCTCGGCGCCGGCGCTCATCTTCGCCGCGGCGCTGGCGTCGCTTGCCTACCTCTCCATCATCTACGCCTTCTCCGTCACGCTGCAGCATATCGGCAAGGGCATCTGCGTCGTTCTCGTGTTCGCCCAGATCCCCGGCGCCACGGGCCTCTATCCGATCGAGATGACCTCGCCGTTCTTCCAATCCATCTACCCGCTGTTCCCCTTCACCTACGGCATCGGGGCCATGCGCGAGGCCATCTGCGGCTTCTACGGCGGCCAGTACGTCTCCGACCTGCTCGTGCTCGCGCTGTTCCTCGTGCTGTTCATGGCGCTCGGGCTCCTCATCCGCCCCCTCATGGCGAACGTGAACCGCATGGTGGCCCGCCAGGTGCGCGACGGCGGCCTGTTCAACGGCGAGGACGTCGACATCCCCGTGCGCCCCTACCGCATCTCCCAGATCATGCGGGCGCTCTCCGACAAGGACACCTACGCCACGGCCTTGCAGCAGCGCTACGCGACGTTCAACCGCTGGTATCCGCGGCTCATGAAGGGCGCGCTCGTTTTGGGCGTGGCGGTGCCGGTGGTCCTTGCGGTCATCTTCGCCCTGACGCCGACCGAGAAGGTGTGGCTGCTCACGGGCTGGCTCATTTGGATCATCGTCATTTTCGTGGCGCTCGTGGTCATCGAGAGCCTGCGCTTCAGCTTCGAGCGGCAGCTGAAGCTGGAGAGCCTCTCCGACGCGAGCCTGATCGACCTGTACGGCGCCACGGCGGACGTGGAGCGGGCCGCCTGCATGGATGCGCGCGACGCGGGCTTCGGCGGGCGGGAGCGCGCGTGCGCTCGCGATGCCGCGCGCGACGGTGCGGAAGGGGAGGAGGCCCGTCATGAATAACGTCTGGCGCCTGTTCCGCTTCGATCTGGGCCGCTTGAAGGCCAACGTCATGTCCATCATCATCGCGCTGGGCCTCGTTCTCGTGCCCTCGCTGTTCGCCTGGTACAACATTATCGCCTGCTGGAACGTCTTCGACAACACGGGCAACCTCACGGTGGCCGTGGCCAACACCGACGAGGGCTACCAGAGCGACCTCATCCCGCTGCGCATCAACATCGGCGACCAGGTCGTCTCCGCCCTGCGGGCCAACGACCAAATAGACTGGCAGTTCACCGACGAGAATGACGCCATCGACGGTGCGCGATCGGGGCGCTACTACGCCGCCGTGGTGATCCCGAAGAGCTTCAGCCGCGACATGCTCACCTTCTACACGGGCGACGCCGGCCATGCCGATATCGTCTACTACGCCAACGAGAAGAAGAGCGCCATCGCGCCGAAGATCACCGACCAGGGAGCCGATTCGGTGTCCTACCAGGTGAACGCCGTGTTCGCCCAGACGCTCTCGGAGGTGTCGCTCTCGCTGGCCGAATCGCTTTCCAGCTTCGCCGACGAGGACGACTGGGACGGCCGCATCGCGGTGGTGGCCGATCATGTGCGAGAGATGGCCGACGCCTTCGACGACGCGTCCGGGGTGCTTTCGCTCTACGGCTCGCTCGCTCGCTCCTGCGAGGATCTCTCGCGCCATTCGGCCGACCTGGCCACCCAGGCCTCCACGGCCCTGGACGAGACGCTGTCCGCCGCGACGGGGCGGGCCGATGCGGTGCCGGCCACGGTGGACGCTCTGAAGGGCTCGGCGGATACGCTCAAGAGCTCGCTGGCCGACAGCGCCGCCGCCTTCGGGGCGGTATCCGATTCCGTCGACGCGCTGTTCGATGCGGCCTCCAGCGACGGCCAGGGCATTGCCAAGGATCTGCGCGCCCAGGCCGACGCGCTTGCGTCCCATGCGACGGTGTACCGCCAGGTGGCCGACAGCTTGGAAGGCGCCGCCCCGTCGCTGCCCGAGAGCCTCCGGCCTCAAGTGACCGCCCTGGCCGGCCGCGCGAGGGCGGTGGCGTCCCAGGCGGATTCCATGGCCGCGAGCCTGCGGACGGCCGCCGATAAGCTGGAGGCGGGCGACACCGATCTTTCCGCCGAGCGCGACGCCGCAAAGGCCAAGGCGGCCGAGGCCGCCGCTTCCATCAATTCCATCAAGGACGATTACGAGGCGAATGTGGCGCCGGGGCTCGCCTCGCTGGCAGAGCAGGCCGCCTCCATGGCCGATGCGCTCTCCGGCGTTTCCGACGACCTGAAGGGCGTCGGCGGCGAGCTGTCCTCCTCGGCCACCTCGGCGGCCGATGTCATGGCCGGCACCGCGGACAAGATCGCCGAGACCACCGAGAAGCTCAAGGGCGTCTCCTCGGGGCTGCGGGAGATGGCCTCCGATATCGACGGCGCCATCGCCTCGGGCGACCGCGACGCCCTGCGCGCGGTGCTCGGCTCCGACGTGTCAGCCCTTTCGAAGGCGCTGGCGAGCCCCGTGGGCGTCGAGCGCATCGCGGTCTTCCCGGTGGAGAACTTCGGCAGCGCCATGGCGCCGCTCTACACGACGCTGGCCCTCTTCATCGGGTCGCTTCTCATTCTCGTGGTGTTCAAGCCAAAGGCGGACCTGCGCATCCAGAAGGAGGCGGGGCTTGTGAACCCGAAGCCGCGGCAGCTGTTCTTCGGCCGCTTCGCCGTCATGGCCGTGGTGTCGCTGGCCCAGTCGACGGTCATGGCGCTGGGCAATCTGTTCTTCCTCGACGTGCAGGTGACCTCGCCGTGGCTGTTCCTGGTGTGCTTCTGGGGCGCGGGACTTGTGTTCACCTTCATCATCTACGCGCTGGTGGTGTCCTTCGCCAACCTCGGCAAGGCCATCGCGGTGCTTCTGCTCATTGTGCAGGTGACCGGCTGCGGCGGCTCGTTCCCGCTGCAGATCATGCCCGACTTCGTGCAGGCCCTCTCTCCCTGGCTTCCCGCCACCCACGTGGTGAACGCCATGCGAAGCGCCATGATGGGCACCTACGGCGGCGACTTCTGGGCTCAGATGGGCGCACTCGCCCTGTTCCTCATCCCGGCGGCGCTCTTGGGCCTGGTGCTCCGCAAGCCCCTGGAGAAGTTCATGGAATGGTACGTGGAAAAGGTGGAGAGCTCGAAGCTCATCAGCTAGCGCGCGCTGCGCGACCGAAGCCGACCCCCATTCCTCATTCTTCCCTTTTTTGGCAGTGAATGCCACTTCGACCCCGAAATGGCAAGCCAAATGCCAGTTGAAGGGCGAAATGGTCGAAAAAACTCTGGTATGTTGCCGAAAAATCGACCATTTCGGGGTTGAAGTGGCATTTATCCCCGAAAATTGGAAAACGAGAATTGAGACGGTCTTGTTGAATACAGCTGGAACCCGGATAGGATGCCCTGGCAATGATAAGGCGGGATTGGAAATAACGGCGAGCGCACGGAGGGGCCACCCGACGTGCCGCCGATCAACGAGAGGAAAGATGGGCGACATGGGCGAGCCATTGACCGACGAACAGATTGCCGAAGAGGAGAAGTTTCTCGCGGGTTTGCCGCGGGTGAACCTGGGGGCGCTGTTTTTGGCGCCTGTGTGGGGGCCGGCCCATGGGATGTGGGCGGCGTTCCTCTTCTTCGTCGCGTGGCTGTTCGCGGACAACGTGATTTACGCGGCCACGGTGGAGCCGACGGTGATGAACGTGGTGCTGGCCGTGCTCATGGCCGCGGGCTTGGTGGCCGCTACCGTGGTGTTCTCCATTGTGGCCCAGCCTTTCGCGGCGCACCGGGCCGAGAACATGGGGGTGAGTCGCGAGACCTACCTGCGGCGGGAGCGCATCTGGGCCGTTGTTGGCGCGATCATCGCCGTGGCCATCGTGGTGTTTGCCACCTGGTACAACTTGGATCTGCGCCCGACGCTGGATACCTGGGCCTAAGGAGGCAGCATGGAAGCGAGCGAGCGCACGGCGGCGGTGTTCTTCGTCGGGAACCGGCTCATGCTGGACGACGGGGTGGGCCCGGCGGCCTACGACGAGATACTTGCCGGCTATGACATCCCCGAGAACGTGACGCTGGTGGACGTCGGCTGCATGTCGCTGGACATGCTGCCCTACGTGGAGCGTTGCGACGTCATCCTCACGGTGGACGCCGTGGACGGCACGGGCGACGCGCCGGGCACCGTGTACCGTTTCGAGCCGGATGCCATGGCGCGCCACTCGGGCCCCGAGGCGTCGCTGCACGATTTGAAGCTCGTCGACCTGTTCGACGCCGCCTCGCTCATGGGTTATGAGGCGGAGGGCTTCTGCCTGGGCATGCAGGTGGGCAATCCCTCCCCGGAGCAGTTCGTTGTGGGGCTCACCCCCGAATGCGCCGCCGCCCTGCCCCTGCTGGTGGAAACCGTCGTGGCCGAGCTGCACCGCCGCGGCTTCCCCTTGCAGAAGAAATAGAAGGGGCGACCAAGGTCGTCCCCTACGGGGGGTGAGACGGCGCCTATCCGCTATGGAAGGGGAAAGGGTCCTACCCCCACTGGCCTCGGGTGGGGCACAGATCGCCGACGATGCAGTCGGCGCAGCGGGGGTTGCGGGCTCGGCAGAACTCGCGGCCGAAGTGCACCCACTGGTGGTTGATGAACAGCCACTGCTCGCGCGGATACACCTTCAGAAGGATGTCCTCCACCTTCTGCGGTGTGTCGGCTGAAGGCCCGGCCAGCTTCAGCCGGTGGGCGATGCGGAAGACGTGGGTATCCACGGCGATGCCCTGGGGATCCTTGAAGGCCTCGCACATGACGCAGTTGGCGGTCTTGCGGCCCACGCCGGGCAGCTTCTGCAGCTCATCTACGTCGGCGGGCACCTCGCCGCCGAAATCCGCCGTCACCATTTGGGCGAGCGCCACGAGGTTCTTCGCCTTGCTCCGGAAGAACCCCAGCGAGTGGATGATCTCCGCCACTTCGTCGGAGGAGGCGGCCGCCATGGCCGCTGGGGTAGGGAAGGCCGCGAACAGGCGCGGCGTCACCTTGTTCACGGCGGCGTCGGTGCACTGGGCCGACAGCACCACGGCCACGGTGAGCTCGAAGGGCGTGCGATAGTCCAGCGACGCCTTCCCAGGCCCGTAGTGCTCGAACATGCGCTCCTCGATGGCCGCCGCCCGCTCCCGCTTGCTCGCCAGGGATTCCCGTGCCATGCTGCCTCCTTACCTTTTGCGCCGGCCTGCGTCGGCGCTGTGTCGTTTTCGCTATTGTCGCACAGCGCGGGCTCCTTCTCGAGGAATAGTTAGGGGAATCGCGGCGGGACGGTTTACTTCTTTGCTACTATTGGCCCCCCGTTCGCGTCGCTGCGCGCCCCAGTGCGCTACACTGTGCGAGGCGCTCATCCCGGGCGCCGACCGCCCGCTCGGGCGGCTTTTGCCGTTTGTCTTGCAGAAAAGAGACCGCTGTGCTCATCGATTCGCTCGCCTTCACGCTGGAGAAATCCGGCTGTCTGGATACGTTCTGGGGAAAGCTCGATGCCGGCGAGGACGCCACCTTGGGCGTGGCCGCCTCGGCGCGGCCCTTCCTCGTGGCGGCTCGCTTCGCCCATGCGCCCCAGCCCACGCTCGTCGTCGTGGCCGGCGAGGACGCCGCCGTCGCCTTCGCCCGCAACGTGGCCGCCTATGTGGGGGAGGAGCGCGTGCTGCGCTTCCCGGAGCGCGTGGATTACCCCTTCGACCCGAAGCCGGCCGATCGTCGCGTCATCGCCCAGCGCATGGAGGCCGCCTGGGCGCTCAAGAGCGGCCGCGAAGTCGTGGTGGTGGCGAGCGCCCGGGCGCTGCTGCGCCTGTTGCCGCCGGTAGAGGCGAACGCTGCGCGGCCGATCGCGCTTACGGCCGGCGAGGAGCTTGAGAATATGGGCGTCGAGGGCGTCGAGGAGCTGGGCGACCTGCCCCGCGTTCTGGAGGCCGCCGGCTACGCCAACACCGGCGAGCTGGACGGTCCGGGCACCTTCGCCGTGCGCGGCGGCACCGTGGACGTGTTCCCCGGCAACCTGTCCTTTCCGGTGCGGCTTGACTTCTTCGGCGACGAGCTGGACGAGATCCGCCGCATTGTGCCCGCCACGGGGCAGACCATCTCTTCGCTGCCCTCCGTGGAGATTTACCCCGTCTCCGAGTTCCCCACCTCCCCCCGGGCGCTGGCCGACGCGCGGCGCGCCCTGGAGAAGCCGGCGCTCACCAACCCGGCTCTGCGCGATGTGCTGGAGAAGCTGGAAGGGGGGCTTCGCTTCGACGGCGCCGATGTGGTGCTGCCGTTTCTGTACAAGAAGCCGGTGACGCTGGGCGCCTACGCCGGAGCGGGCACGTGCGCGGCCCTCATCGAGCCGCGTTCGCTCTTCGATGATGCGGCCCATGCGGCAGACGACATCGCCGAGCGCGCCCGGGGCACCAACATCGCGCTCGCGGGCCTGTTCGCCGAGCCGGCGGCGTTGGACTTCGGGGGCGAGGTGCGGGCCACTTATGTCTCCATCATGCGGGTCGGCGGCGCGCTGGACGACGAGCTGCCGGTGAAGCGCGTCGATGTGGCCGGGATGCCCGACAAAATATTCGGCAAGCTGAAGAGCCTCACCGCCGACCGCTACACCATCGTCTTCTCGGCTCCGAACTTGCGCGCCCGCGAGACCATGCGCCACGCCTTCGTCGATCACGGCATCCCCATCCAGATTGTGCAACCGGAAAATTTGGACGATGGCGAGTCGCAACCCGAAAGCGCAGAGGCCGACACCCCGGCCCAGGCCAAACGCCGCCTGCGGCGCGGGGTCGTCAACATCGTGGACAACGACATCCCGCTCGGCATGATTATCCCGAAGGCGCATCTCGCGCTGGTGTCGGCCGCCGACACCCAGGGCTCGCGCGCCGCCAGCCGCCGCGTGCGCTCCCGCGTGGATGCCACCGAGGTCACCTTCCCGTTCAAGCCCGGCGACTACGTGGTGCACGCGGCCCACGGCATCGCTTTTTTCCGCGATCTGGTGCGCCGCGAGGTGGACGGCACCGAGCGCGACTACCTGCAGCTGGAATATGCCGAGGGCGACAAGCTGTTCGTCCCCGTGGAGCAGCTCGACCGCGTGACCCGTTACGTGGGGCCGGAAGGCGGCAGCCCCCGTCTTACCCGCCTGAACACGAGCGACTGGGCGCGGGCCATGAACCGCGCCCGCAAGGCCACCAAGAAGCTCGCCTTCGACCTCGTGGACGTCTACGCCCGCCGCGCCGCCACCCAGGGCTTCCGCTTCTCGCCGGACACCCCCTGGCAGCGCGAGATGGAGGAGGCCTTCCCCTACACCGAGACCCGCGATCAGCTCGCCGCCATCGCCGATGTGAAGCACGACATGGAATCGCCGCGACCGATGGATCGTCTCATCTGCGGAGACGTCGGCTTCGGCAAGACCGAGGTGGCCCTGCGCGCCGCCTTCAAGGCCACTCAGGACGGCAAGCAGGTGATGGTGCTCTGTCCGACCACCATTCTGGCCCAGCAGCACTACACCTCCTTCAAGGACCGCTTCGACCCCTTCGACGTCACCGTGGAAGTGCTCTCGCGCTTCCGCACGTCCGAGCAGCAGAAGGCGGCTCTGGAGGGCTTCGCCAAAGGCGACGTGCAGGTGCTCGTGGGCACGCACCGGCTGCTCTCGCGCGATGTGAACCCGCACGATCTGGGACTGGTCATCATCGACGAGGAGCAGCGCTTCGGCGTGCAGCACAAAGAGCAGCTGAAGAACTTGCGCGAGTCCATCGACGTGCTGACGTTGTCGGCCACCCCCATCCCGCGCACCATGCAGATGTCGCTGTCGGGGGTGCGCGACATGTCGCTCATCCTAACGCCGCCCGACGAGCGGCGCCCCGTGGAGGTGCACGTGGGGGAGTGGGATCCCGACGTCGTATCGGCCGCCATCCGCTACGAGTTGGCGCGGGGCGGCCAGGTGTACTACGTGTCCAACCGCGTGCGCTCCATCGACGAGGCGGTCGATCGCGTGCATGCCGCCGCCGGGGAGGCGCGGGTCGGCGTGGCCCACGGGCAGATGACCAAGGAGGAGCTGGAGCAGGTGATGGAGGAGTTCGCCGCCGGCGAGCTGGACGTGCTCGTGGCCACCACCATCATCGAGAGCGGCATCGACAACCCCCACACCAACACGCTCATCATCGAGGACGCCCAGCGGTTGGGGCTCGCGCAGATGTACCAGCTGAAGGGCCGCGTGGGGCGCTCGTCCACCCAGGCCTACGCCTACTTCATGTTCCCCGAGAACGTGCCTTTGACCGACGAGGCCGCCGCGCGTCTCACCGCCATCAACGAGCATCAGGATTTGGGCAGCGGCATGCGCATCGCCATGCGCGATCTGGAGATTCGCGGGGCCGGTTCGATGCTCGGCGCCGAGCAGTCCGGCAACATGTCGGCTGTGGGCTTCGATCTGTTTGCCCAGATGCTCAACCAAGCCGTGAACGAGACGCGCGAGGGCGTGGGCGCCTCAGGCGAGCTGCCGCCGGCGCTTTCCGACATCACCGTGAACATCCCCGGTCACGCCTACCTGCCCGAGGAGTACATTCCCGACGCCGACGCCCGGGTGCTGTGGTACCGCAAGCTGGCTTCGGCTTCCACGGTGGAGGAGGTGGCCGCCCTCCGCGAGGATATGCTCGCCAAGGCCCCCGAGATGCCCGAGGCGGCGGCCAACCTCTTCGAGCGCGCATGGCTGAAGGCCTTCGCCAACGAGCACGGGGTCAAGCTCATCTCCGTGGCGGCGGGCAAGCTCATCGTGGAGCCCATCGACATCCCCGCTGCTGCCATGAAGCCCCTGCGCCGCGCGGTCGGCCGCTACCAGACGGACAAGCGCAAACTGACGCTGCCGCTGCGCTACTTCTCGGAGGAGGAACGCGACAACCTGCTTCCGGCTATCGTGCACTTCCTGGAGAAACTCTTCGGTGAGACCGACGCCGAAGAGGGGGCTCCTTTCGCGGAGATGGAGGGCGGCGCTTCCGGCTTTGCCTCCGATCCTGCCTCTTCTGTCTCCCGGGGTATCGCAACAGATCCCGCTGCGGGCGTTTCCAAAAATGCTCGGACAGGCTCTGCTAAGGCTGTTTCGCAAAATGCCCCGACCGATTCCCGCAGGGGTGGATCTCGTTCCGCCCTGGGCCAGGACCCGGCCAAGGGCTCCGCGTCAGCCGCTCCCGTTCCCGATCGCCCCACGGCGCGCAGCGAACGGCGCGCCAACAACCTCGCCAAGGGCGATGCCGCCCGCGAGCGTTTGGCCGCCAAGCGCGCCGCCCGCGCCGCCAAGCGCGAAGAGGGGCGATAGCCGCGCCGCCTGCGCCGCCAAGTGCCAAGGGCGGCAGTAGGGAGGTCGCTTTGCCCGCAGCGGTCGAAGGCGCGGCCCCTCTGGCTCCTTGTGCACGGGATGGTGTATGCTGCCTCTGCGGCAACGGATTTCGATGGATTGCACGGAGGTGAGACGGCGGTGAACGCTTCTAAGGTCTTCTGGCGAGGGGTGGTATGTGCCCTGGCGGGTGCGACGCTGTGGGGATTCTCAGGAGCCTGCATCCAGTTTCTCGCGGAGAGTTACGAGGTAAGCTCCGCCTTCATCTCCGCCGTACGTGCCGGCGTGGCGGCCCTGCTGTTCGCCGTCTTCGTATTCGTTACGCGTCGCGAGGCTCTGCTCTCGCTGCTGGGGAGCCCCGCCGCCCGTCCGACGCTCGTTCTGTTCGGTGTGGGGCTGTACCTCTCGCAGATCACCTATGCGGTGTCGGTCGCCCTCACCAACGCCGGCACGGCCACGGTGCTCCAGGCCACCTGCACAGTGTTCGTCATGCTCATCACCTGCGCCCGAGCGCGCCGTCTGCCGCGCGTCGCCGACTTTGTCGGGCTGATGTGCGCGATGGCCGCCGCGACGCTCATCGCCACCCAGGGAGACTGGGGCGTCATCGTGCTGCCGGTGGCGGGCTTGGCTTGGGGCATTGCCAACGCCTTGTCCGAGACGCTCTACATCATGGCGCCCCAACGGCTCTACGACCGGTGGGATCGCCCCACCATCATCGCCTGCGGGATGGTCATTAGCGGTATTGTCGCCGTTCTCGTGTGGCTCATCGGAGAGATGATCGTTTCGCTGCTCGCCGCCCCTTCTGTCGCCCTCGGCGCTGCGGGCTCGATTCTCGCCGACCTTTTCGGCACCGCCGGCAGTCTCGTTCCCGACATGGACGCTACAGGCTGGCTCGCTCTTGTCGGTGGCGTGGGCGTTCTGGGTACCTTTGCTGCTTTCGGGCTGTTCCTCTACGGCGTGTCGCTCGTGGGCTCGGTGAAGGGGAGCCTTCTGGGTGTGGCTGAGCCGGCCGGTGCCATGGTCATCGCCGCCTTGTGGCTGCACACTCCGTTCTCTGCCTGGGATTGGATCGGCCTTGTCCTCATGGCCGCCATGATCGCCCTCGTCTCCCTCTCCGGGCAGAATTCCGAAGGCAAAAGGAAGCGCTCAGGCGCCCGCTAAAAGTACCGCCATGGTGCCCCTTGTTTTTTAGATGGATCGAAGTAGGGCGGGGATCGTAGCAGCGTCAAACCGCAGTTATGTCGCGGCAGTGTCTCGTTTTCGCTGTGGATAACTCTATGAGCAGGCACTTTGTAAATGGGCACACATGAAATGACCATAACTGGAAGGCTTGCAACATAACTGATGAGTGGCAGTTTTGCGTTGAACCGAAGCAGTGGAGTCATAATGAGCAGAACGAGAAAGTGCGATACAAGGAGTATCTCATGGAAAAATTGCCGCCGGTTGAGAAAGTGTACGAGGCGTGGACGGCGCTGGTCGACGATCGCTACGATTTGAGTCCGGAAGCGCTTATCGTGCGATCGTCGGACGGGTCGAAGGAGTACCGGGTGACCTGGGACGACGAGGGACGCTACCGCTCCAACGACAACGCGACGTTCTGGCAGGGCTACGCGGGATACCCTGTCATCATGGCGCTCATGCTGCAAGGACGCGTGCCCTTCAATGGGGAGGTGGCCGCTTGGTTCAAGGGCATTCCGTGGAAGGCGCTCAACGATGCCCACAAGCGCGACTACGCTGCCGCGCTGGCCGAGGCCTTCGAGCGCGCGGGCCTCGACATGCCTCGTCAGTTGCAAGCCGAGGAAGCCGCCGCTGAGGTAATGGAGGCCCTGCGGGAGTTGCCCGTTTCCGTGGGGAGGCCGACGAGGAGGTAGTGGTCAGGGCGACGGCCTCGATGTGCGCTCTCAGGTAAAGAGGAGCCACGGCGATTGCGGCTTACGGTGCGAGCGATGCCGAGCTACGCTACTTGGCCCGGGCACGCTTCATGCGGGCGCGGGCGAGGGCCGCGGCGCCGCCCGAGACGACGGCCAGAGCTCCCACGGCGAGCAGCGCATCGGTGGCCGCGTCTCCAGTCTGTGGAACGCCGCGGTAGGCGGTCGAGCTGCTGCGGTAAGTATGCGTGCCAGACGCCGCGCTGGATGTGCTGGGTTTGGCTGTCGCCTTAGAGGCGTCATCCTTGTCCGCGCCCTTCGTCCCGTTGCCGTCGGTCTGGTCGTCGGCTGCGGTGCTGCCATCTGTCTTGTCCCCGGCATTCGCGTTGGCGTCTCCGCTCGGCTGCCCGTCGTTTGTCGTTCCCGTCTGTCCGTCGCTCGGGTTGCCCTCGCCGCCCTCGTTGCCCGATGGCGTGCTCGGGGCTTTCAGCTCCTCCACGGTGGCGCCAGGGGCAGCGGCCGCTGCTGTTCGGGCTGCGCCGGCGTCACCATAGTAAACGGTCTTGCCTCCATCGTGAACGACGGCCTGGGCGTTGTGCTTGGCCGTTGAGGCGGGCACGACGGAAAAGGGGGCCGTCGCGTGAGCGTCGGCGGGGACGAACTCGGCGTAGGAATCGGCCACATAGGGCGCTACGTCCTGGTTGTAACTGCCGCCCTTAAGCGCGAGTGACCCTGTGCCGCTCACGGTGGCCAAAGGCTCGGGCTTGCCGTCGGCTCCCTCGGCGGTCGCCACGTCGCCCTGTCCGGTTACCGTCAGGGCTCCATCCCGAAGGGACAGGCCGCCGTCCGTGGCGAAGAAGAGGTTGAAGCCGGCCAGATCCAGCGTGAGCTCGCGGCCGTCTGAAACGGAGAGGGTCGGTTGTTCGCTCACGCTGCTGACGAGCTTGATGGTGCTGTGATCAGGGGCCGTTGCGAAGGCGCCCGCGAGCGTGGCATAGCGCGTCGCTCCGGCCTGGGCCACCCAGGCGCTCCCGTTGTCGCGCACGGTGAAATCGCTCGGCGTGTTGTTGTAGGCGTAGGGACCCTTCAAGGGAGCCGTGATGGCATCGAGCGGGGTGGTGCTCACGTTGTTCTCCACGAGGATGCCCTCGGGTACTGTGGAGGGCAGCGACGAGATGTCGGCGTTCTGCAGGTTGCCCACGATGCCCCCGGCGAAGCTCGAGCTGGTGATGGACGCGGCCGTATTGGTGTTCCCGCTTACGGTGCCCGCGTTGTAGAACGTGCCGACGATGCCGCCGGCGCAGCTGCCGCCTTGCACGGAGGCGCTGTTGGCGCAGCCGGTCACCGTGATGGGCGCGCTGGCGGCGTAGGCTGGGGCGGCGCCGTCGTAGCGGGCCCATCCCACGATGCCCCCGATGCCGTAGGCACTGGCGTTACTCGTGGAAACCGCCCCGGAATTGATACAACCGCTCACAGCGCCGTAGTTCTTCTGCTCGCCGACGATGCCGCCGACAGAGTAGCTCGTACCGGCAATGGCGCCGCTGTTCTCGCAATTCGACACGAAGGCCGCGCTGAGGCCGGCGATGCCGCCGATGCAGTCGGTGCCGGAGATGCTCCCGCTGTTATGGCATCCCGTGATGGACATGCGGCCGGTGGGGGTGGTGTAGTAGGCGGCGCCCACGATACCCCCGGCGTTGCCCACGCCGCCCGCGGCGGTGACCGAGGCGCTGTTCTCGCAGTTCTCGATGGCGCCGGATAGCGTCATGCGCCCCGCGATGCCGCCCACGCCCGCCTTGCCGGAAACGGATCCGGAGACGCTTACGCCGGATACAGTGGAATCGTTCGCCAACATGCCGCAGAGGATGCCCGCCAGCTCGCTTTGGGGCACGGCGATCTTCGCGTCGGCCACGGTGAGGTCCTTCACGGTGGCCCCGTCCAGAATGCCGAAGAGTCCGATGGCGTAGTCGGCGCCCTGGGTCGAAGTGATCTTCAGGCCGCTCACGGTGTGGCCCGCGCCGTCGAAGGTGCCAGCGAAAGGTGTGCTGCCCTCGGCGATGCCGCTGCTCTTGCGCGTGCCGGCGCCGATGGGCGTCCACTCGGCGCCCTCGAGATCCACGTCGGCGCCGAGGGCCACGTATTTGCCGTCATAGTCGTCGCCTGCGTTCACGGCATCGCGGAAGGCCGCTAGCTGACTTGCATTCTCGATGAGGTAGGGGTCGGCATCGGTGCCCGCGCCTGAGGCGAAGACAGCGCTGTCCACGGCCCAGGCCGGGGACGCCCAGCAGAGAGCGGCGAGAAGGGCGAACGCGGCAACAACCCAGCGGAGGGACACCGACGAGTGCGGAAAGAAGCGGGCGGTGAAGGCGTGTGCGGAACGGTACGGGGCCATGGCGATTTCCTCTCTTACGGCGTCGTGGGAACGTGTGGAACGGGGCATAGCCGTCGCGTCCTTCGCGGGCGCCCGTGCGAAGCCGAAGCCCCTCCCATAGCTCCTTCAGTCTAGGCCCGCTCCGGTGTCGCCTTAGGGCTGCTGTCCAACCGATACGGCCCCACCGCCGAACTGTCACGGAGCGTCACGGCTCCGTTGCGCTGCGGACACGAGCCCTGTACCGAACCGTCGCCGAGTCGGATGTGGTCAATGAATGATGGCTCAGCCCCCGTGCTATACTGGCGCTATTACCTGAATCGACCCCGAGGACTGAAGGAAACCCATGACCACGACCAAGCCCGTGCGCGTCCGCTTCGCGCCTTCTCCCACCGGCAAGCTGCACATCGGCGGCGCTCGCACCGCCATCTACAACTGGGCCTTCGCCCGGGCTACCGGAGGCACCTTCGTGCTGCGCATCGAGGACACCGACCCGGAGCGTTCCACCGAGGAGAACACCCAGATCATTCTGCGCGCGCTGAAGTGGATGGGCCTCGATTGGGACGAGGGCCCGGAGGTGGGCGGACCTTGCGGCCCCTATTTCCAGACCCAGCGCACTGCCACCTACGAGGCGGCCCTGCAAAAGCTCATCGACGCCGGCGCCGCCTACCCGTGCTTCTGCACCAAGGAGGAGCTGGACGTCAAGCGCGAGGCCGCCGAGAAAACCGAGGGCGGCTATGCGGGCTACGACCGCACCTGCCGCGCCATTCCGGCCGAAGAGGCCGCCGCGCGCGTCGCGGCCGGCGAGCCACATGTCTGGCGCCTCAAGGTGCCCGACGACCACGGACCGGTCACCTTCACCGATGCCGTCTACGGCGACATGAGCTTCCCCATCGATGTCATGGACGACATGATCCTGCGCCGCACCGACGGCACGTTCACCTACAACTTCGCTGTGGTCTGCGACGACGTGAACATGGCCATCACCCATGTCATTCGCGGCGACGATCATCTCTCCAACACCCCGCGCCAGGTGCTCATCTACGAGGCGCTCGGCGCCGAGGTGCCGCTGTTCGCGCACCTGTCCATGATCTTGGGCCCCGATGGCAAGAAGCTCTCGAAGCGCCACGGCGCCACCAACGTGGAGGAGTACCGCGACCGGGGGTATCTGCCCGACGCCCTCGTGAACTTCCTCGCGCTGCTCGGCTGGTCGCTCGACGGCGAGACCACCATCATCCCGCCGGAGGAGCTCTGCCGCACCTTCTCGCTTGATCGCATCACGAAGAAGCACTCCATCTTCGACGAGAAGAAGCTCGACTGGATGAACGGCGTCTATATCCGCGACATGGGCGCTGCCGCCTGGGTCGATGCCGCCAAGCCCTGGCTCGCCCAGACCAACCTGGACGGGTCGAACGTGCCGGACGGCATCACCGTCGTGCCGACGCCCACCAAAGAGGAGGCGGAAGCGGCCGCCCGCGAGCTGCATCTGCCCGGCGAGGGCGTGGACGCCGACACCTGGGAGGCGTGCCTGGCCGACGTGGACGACGATCGCGAGTTCTACGAGGCCATGTACCCGCTTGTTGCCGAGCGCCTGGCGCACCTGGACGAGATTCCCGCCAAGCTGGCGTTTCTGTTCTGGGGCGACTCGGTGGTGCTCGACGAGAAGAGCGTCCAGAAGGTGCTTTTGAAGGAAGGGGCGCGGGCCGATGAGGCGCTCGCCATCTGTCGCGGCATTCTCGCTAACGACGACAACCCGTGGGACGCCGAGGCGCTCGAGGAGCTCTGCCGTGCCGCCGGCGAGGAGGCGGGGCTCAAGCCGAAGCTTCTGTTCCAGCCCTTGCGCGTGGCCGTGTGCGGCAACATGGTGTCGCCGCCTTTGTTCGAGGCCATGATGCTGATGGATCCCGCCGACATCGTCGCTCGCATCGACGGCGTCACCGAAACCGTGTTCAGCGAGCGCGCCAACTAGCGGGCGCGCAAACCAGAAAGGTCGAAGACCATGGACGAGAATAGCAACACCCCGAGCGCTTCCGGCGCGCCGGAACCCCAACAGCCGGCACCCCAGCCCGAGGCCGTGCCCCAACAGCCGGCGCCCCAGCCTGAGGCCGCGCCCGAGAACCCCTTTGCCGCCTTCGGGACATCGGCGCCCCAGCCCGAGGCCGCGCCTGCGCCTGCAGCGGTGTCCCCCGAGGTCGCGCGGCCGGCGTCTGCGGCGACGGCGCCGACGCAGCCCTACTACGACGCCGCTGCGGCACAGCCCGCTCAGCAGCCCTACGCTCCTTATGGGCAGGCCGCCGGCGCTGGGCAGCCCTACGCCTCCTACGCTCAGGCCGCGGCCCAGCAGCCGACCTACGCGCCCTACGATGCCGCAGGCTATGGCACCTACGGCGCGGGCAATCAGCCCCCGGTGCCCCCGGCGCCCGCGCAGAACATCTATCCGGGCTACGAGCCGCCCAATCCCAATCAGAAGCGCCGCTGGCCGTGGTTTTTGCTGGGACTGGTCGTGGGCCTCGTCATCGGCATGGGCGGCTGTGCCAGCTGCGTGGGTATCATGGCCCTGGCCGACTACGATAGCAGCTACGACAGCTACAACAGCTACGATGACGGTTATGACTACAATTACGATTACGACTTCGGCGACACCGACATGTGGGCTCCCGAGGACAGCTACGGTACCGACGAGGACGCCTCGCCCTACGGCGGCTTCACCCTCGACGAGATCGCCTCGGTGTTCGAGGCCGACGGCGTCGCGGCGGGCGAGCCGGGCGAGGGCGATGTTTGTGCCAAGGGCTTCTACACCGTAGGACCCCAGGGTCAGATTCCCGCCGGCCTGTATTATTTGGAAGGCTCCAACGAGAAGCTCTCCCACTACTACGTGTTCGACGGGGACGACGGCCGCTACAGCCTCGATGACTCCGTGCAGTACTTCGGCAACTACTTCGTTGACCTGGACGAAGGAGACCTCATCGTGTTCGATCCCGGCGACGAGGCGACCATGTACCCGGCTCCTTCCACCTCCACTAACCCGACGGCGCCCTATACCAACGGCTGCTACCGTGTGGGCATCGATATCCCCGCGGGCAGCTACACTATCACCGCGGCCACAGTGGGCGAGGGCGAGACCGACGAGGACTCGGCGGCCTTCGTCATGAAGAACCTCGACTTCGACGACGACTCCATTGTGGACACCAAGTACGTCATTCCCGGCGGCGAGCAGACGGTCACGGTCAGCAACGGCCAGTACTTGGAGCTCTTCGCCGCCACCGCCACCCCCGTGGCCCAGGGGTAAGGGCAACCACCTGCGTGGACGCCAGTGCATTAGATCCGTAGGGAGCGACCTTGGTCGCCCCTTCCAACCAGAGAGATTTTTCCTGCCGATGAGGGGCGACCGAGGTCGCCCCCTACGAAGGTTGACCGGAGGGAAAGTATTCCTATGGCAAAGCAGTTGAGCGATCATCCGACGTTGGAAGAGCTGAACGACTTCTTCGGTCACGACCGGTTCGCCGAGCACGCGGGCTGTCGCATCGTGGAAGGATCGCGCGATCACGCCGTGTGCGAGCTGGACATCAAGGACCACCACCGCAATGCGCTCGGCAACGTCATGGGCGGCGCCATCTTCACTTTGGCCGACTTCGCCCTGGCCATTGCCAGCAATACCGGCGAGAACCCGAGCGTATCGGTGTCGAGCACCATCGAATATCTCAGTGCCTCGAAGGGTACCTGCCTCGTCGCCACCTGCGACGCGGACAAGTCCGGCCGGCGTCTCGGCTTCTACACCACCGACATCACCGACGACACGGGCCGCCGCATAGCAAAGGTCACTGCCACCGTCTTCCGAGAGAGCGAGTAGACAGAGTAGGGAAGAAGACTTCCGCAAGAGCAGGCAGATCGAATGAAGGAATAAAAGGGCCTCAACTGGGGTCCTTTTCAATCGCCCTAGATCATTTGGGGAGGCGCGGGGATGCCTTGACCGAGCGAGTTCCGCTGCGGGTCAATCTTCGTAGGGGGCGACCTTGGTCGCCCCTCTCAACCGGAGAGACGTTGCCTGTCGCGAGGGGCGACCAAGGTCGCCCCCTATGGAAGGAGCGGCCAGCGAGGACTGCCTGGACGAATTAGAATGCTGTGCGGCTCCCCGCCGGGAGAGCCGCAGCAGAGCGAATCAGAATGCCCCGTGTTTCCTCGCCAGAAGAGTCGCAACCGGGTTACTCGACCCCGCAGGCCGCCCGCAGGGCGTCGACGCGGTCGGTCTTCTCCCAGGCGAACTCGGGAAGCTCGCGGCCGAAGTGGCCATAGGCGGCCGTTTTCTGGTAGATGGGCCGGCGCAAGTCCAGCTCGTCGATGATGGCGCCGGGGCGCAGGTCGAACACCTCGGACACGGCGCGCTCGATATCCTCTTCCGGGACATGGTTCGTGCCGAAGGTCTCCACCATGACGCTCACCGGCTTCGCCACGCCGATGGCGTAGGCGATCTGCACCTCGCAGCGGTCGGCCAGCCCCGCGGCCACCACGTTCTTCGCTACCCAGCGCGCCGCATAGGCTGCCGAGCGGTCCACCTTGGTGCAGTCCTTGCCGGAAAACGCCCCGCCGCCGTGGCGGCCCATGCCGCCATAGGTGTCGACGATGATCTTGCGGCCGGTGAGACCGGCGTCGCCCATGGGGCCGCCGATGACGAAGCGGCCCGTGGGGTTCACGTAGATCTCGCAGTCGTCGGCGAGCGCCACCCCTTCGGCCTCGAACACCGGGCGGATGACCGTCTCGATGACGGCCTCGCGCAGCGCGTCCTGTTCGATGTCCTCGGAATGCTGGGTGGACACGACCACCTTCTCTACCGCCGTGGGCGCTCCGTCGATGTAGCGCACCGATACCTGGGTCTTGCCGTCGGGGCGCAGAAATTCCAGCGTGCCGTTCTTGCGCACCTCCGTGAGTCGCTCGGAGAGGCGATGGGCCAAATAGATCGGCATGGGCATGAGCGTGCTCGTCTCGTTGCAGGCATAGCCGAACATCATGCCTTGGTCGCCCGCGCCTACGGTCTCGTAGGGGTCGGCCGCGGCCGCCTCGTTGCGCTGGGCCTCGAAGGACTCGTCCACGCCCTGGGCGATGTCGGAGGATTGCTCGTGAATGGAGCTCATGACGGCGCAGGTGTTGCCGTCGAAGCCGTACTTCGCGCGGTCGTAGCCGATGGAGCACACCACGTCGCGCGCGATGGACTGTACGTCCACGTAGGCCTGGGTGCGAATCTCGCCGGTGACGAAGACGGTGCCGGTGGTGACGAGCGTCTCGCAGGCGCAGCGCATCTTCGCCGGGTCGGCCGGGTTGCCGTCGGGTGCAATGTAGCCCTCCTCGGCTAGGGCGATCTCCTTGGCCAGGATGGCGTCCAGAATGGCGTCGGAGATCTGGTCGCAGATCTTGTCCGGGTGTCCTTCCGTGACGGATTCGGACGTGAACAGGTACGATGAGTGCTTTTCAGCCATAAGAGTCCTCTCTTATCGGTGTTGGCCGGACCACCTTGGCGCTCAGGTGAGGGACGCGTCAGGTTGGTGTCGGGATCATCGAGCCAACTCTCTACCCCGACTCTGGATAATGCAGATCGCGCGTCCGATGCGGGCGCGCGATCAAGTATGCTAACGGTTCGAAGGAGCGGGCGCAAGGGGAGGAGTCGGCCTACGCGGTAACTTCATCGGCGGCCTTCTCGGCCCTCTCGGCGGCGCCATCCACGGCCTGCTCCGCCACGGCGGCGTCGGCCTGGGAGAGCAGGGCTCCCTCGTCTAGGGCGCATCTCAGCTCATCGGCCAGCGCCGGCTCCAGTGCCATCTCGTCCACGGGGCGGTCCGGATTGAAGGCCCCGTGCATGGTGCGGCCGAGCCGCGCGAACTTCGCCTTGTCGGTGTCGGCCATGCCGCAGAACTGGCGTGCTCGGTAGGGCGCGCGCTCGTCGGCGCCGTCCGTCCACAGACGCTCGGCCTCGGGCGCCCACGCCCGGGCCGCCGGACGGCATTTCTCGGCCAGCTCGTGGGCGCTTTCCGTTTCCACGAGGTCGGTGCCGTGGGCGCCGCTCCTCTCGACCATCTCTTCCAAGCAGTCGGGATTCTCGAGCATCGGACAGGGCCGCAGCAAGTTGTCGTTGAAGGGCTGGCCTTCGTAGTAGGCCATGAACAGCGGGCTCTTCAGGCATTCCAGCAGCGGTTGCTCGCGGATGTTGGCGTTGGAGTAGTGGATGAACACGCAGGGCTCCACATCGCCTGCCGCGTTGATGTGCAGATAGCGGCGTCCTCCGGCGATGCAGCCGCCGACGAACTCGCCGTCGTGCTGGAAGTCGAGCGTCAGGATGGGCTTCTCCGCCCGCACGCGGCGGTTGAAATGGTAGAGCAGTTTGCGGTCGTCCGGCGTGGGCATGAGCTCGGTCGGCGCGCCCTTGCCCACGGGCATGTAGGTGAAGATCCAGGCGAAGAGCGCCCCTTTGTCGATGAGCCAGTCGAAGTACGCGTCGGAGGCCACGGAGTGCGCGTTGTCGTGGGTGTAGCAGATGGACACGCCGAAGGGCAGCCCGTGGCTCGCGAGAAGATCCATGGCCGCGTCCACCTTGGCGTAGGTGCCCGCGCCGCGCCGTCCGTCGGTGGCCGCCTCGTCGCCCTCGGCGGAGATGGCCGGCACGAAGTTCTTCACGCGGATCATCTCCTGGCAGAACTCCTCGTCGATGAGCGTGGAGTTCGTGAAGCACAGAAACGCGCAGTCCGGATGGGCCTCGCACAGCCGAATGAGGTCGCGCTTGCGCACGAGGGGCTCGCCGCCGGTGTAGATGTACACATGCACGCCGAGTTCTTTGCCCTGGCGGATGATGGAGTCGATCTCGTCATAGGCGAGGTTCAACGCGTGTCCGTACTCGGCGGCCCAGCAACCGGTGCAGTGGAGGTTGCAGGCGCTCGTCGGATCCAGCAGGATGGCCCAGGGGATGTTGCACTGATGGCGCTCGCGCATCTTCTCCTGCTTGCCCCAGGCGAGGAAGTTCGCGTCCACGATGAAGGTCTTCAGCAGATCGGCCCGCACCTCGGGGTTCAAGTCCATGACGCGCATGATGAGCTGGTACATGTTCGTCTTGTTCTTGATGGCGTCCGAGAAGGCGGCGCGCTGCTCGGCGAACAGGCTGGCCGGAGCGAGGACGTCGATTTTGCCCATGATGGTCGCCATGTTGTTCTCAGGGTCGTCGCACAGATAATCGACGAGCTTGTAGGCCAGCGCTTGCTTTGCTCTCTCTGTTGGCCTCATGGGTTTCTCCTCTCAATTGAGTCCGGTCGAATCGATGCCTCGCGGCACGGCGCCTTCTCTGTCGCCGTAGCCTTACCCGCGCGCGAGGTACTCGGGTGTTGCCGAAATTATTCCCTTCCCTCTCCGCTTGTTTCCGCTTTAGTGTCTCTTCGTAACGGAGTTGCCACCCGTTGGGCGACAACTTGACCACAAGTGCAGAAAAATGAACAAGATGTATAATAGTGAGAAGACCGTTTGAAAGGTGGGTTATGAGCCGTGATTTCGATGTCCCATGCACCGATCGCCGGGTGCGGCGCACCCGGCACGCCATTCACAGCGCCTTCCGCGCGCTTGTGGCACGGGACGGCTTTCGCAACATCACGGTGAGCGCGCTGGCCCGCGAGGCGAACATCGATCGCAAGACGTTCTACCTGCATTACCGCGGCCTGGACGACTTGATGGCCGAGGAGATCCGGCAGATCGCCGACCAGGTGGCGGCAGCGCTGATGCCGGTTTCCAAAGGGTCGGCCATGGCCGTGAATCTCCGCGAGACGCTCAAGCGGGTGGCCGACTTGTTTCTGGCGGATCGGGAATTCTTTCGAAGCGTTTTCGCCGAGGCGCCGCTCGATCGGGTCGTCGAGGCGCTCGTGCCGGCGATCCGATCCCGTGTGATAGCGCAGGGCGTTCTTCCCGCGTTCCGCGATACCGCGGCGCTCGACAACCTCATTCGCTTCTACGTGGGCGGCGTGGGGGCGGTGTTCTTCCATTGGTTCCTGGGGGAGGACGGTGGTCGCGATATCGATGGAATGGTGGACGACGTGCGTCGTCTGGTGGGCGAGGAGCGCTTCTTCTCCTTGGAATAGGGCCGCGCTGCCGGGTCTGGCCGCCTCGGCAGCCAACGGCTTTCCAACGCGTTGCCCGCGCTTCGCGGTGGTCGTGCTACACTTAGCCAAATGCACAAAAGCCCAAGGGACGGAGCCCTCATGCCAAGCAATGCCGATTACACCCGCGAGTACTTCCAGATCATCGACGAGCTGGACGGCGACATCGAGAGCCGCCGCGCCGCGTTCAACTACATGCAGGACTCCACGGCCATCGTGCACCACCAGGTGGTGGCCTCCTCCTTCGTGCCGCGCCTGTTCAACCGCAAAACCTACGAGGTCATGAAGCGCACGGCCGAGACGAGCCACCGCATCCTCTGCAAGGTCATCGAGCGCTACCGGGCTGACGAGGAGTACCGCAAGCTGTTCGATTTCGACGAGCGTCTCGTGGAGCTCATACTGCTGCCCCGCGACTACGACTCGGTGCTGCCCTTCGCCCGCGTGGACACGTTCTTGAACGAGGACGACTACCGCATCCACTTCTGCGAGTTCAACGGCGACGGCAGCGCGGGCATGAACGAGAACCGCGAGATCACGAACTCCATCGTGGGCTCCGACACCTTCCGCACCTTCGCCGAGAACCACGCCGTCCAGGGCTGCGACTTGTTCATGCCCTGGGTGCGCGCCTTCATGGACATCTACGGCACCTACCGCTTCAAGGTGGAGAACCCCCGCGTGGCCATCTGCGACTATCTGGAGAACGGCGTGGTGGACGAGTTCCACATCTTCGCCGAGAAGTTCCGCGAGGCCGGCGTGGAATGCGTCGTGGCCGACGTGCGCGAGCTGTCCTTCGACGGCGAGGTGCTGACGACACCCGACGGGCTGCCCGTGAACGCCATCTGGCGGCGCTCGGTCACCAACGACGTGCTGGAGTTCTGGGACGACTCGCAGGATCTCATCAACGCCGTGCGGGCGCGGAAGGTGGCGCTCATCGGGGCGTTCTCCGGGCACATCGTCCACGACAAGCAGCTGTTCGAGGTGCTCTTTGCGCCGGAGACCCAGGCCTTCCTCACCGAAGAGGAGATCGCGTTTGTGGAGGAGACCGTGCCCATGACGGCCTTCCTCAACGACGATCAGGTGAACATCGACCAGATCCGCGCCAACCGCGAGGAGTGGATCATCAAGCCCACCGACCACTACGGCGCCGACAACGTGTACGCCGGCTGCGAGGTGAGTCAGGAGGAGTGGGAGCGCGTCATCGACGAGTTCGCCAACGAGCGCGCCGGCTACCCCTTCATTGTGCAGCGCTACATCCGCCCCTTCAAGACCGACACGCTGCCGCCGGACCGCGGCATCAACGAGGCGCCCGACGGCGCCGTGGAAAGCGAGCCGGTACCTTACAACAATCTGAACGGGCTGTACCTGTATAACGGCCACTTCCAGGGCGTCTTCAGCCGGCTGGGGCCGCACCCCACGATTTCGAAGACCAACGACGGCATGACCGCGGCCACTATCTGGGTCGATTGCGACGTGCCCGATGGGCTGGAGCTGTAAATGGGATCCGATAGCATTCTCGCCGGCATCGGCGCCACGGTGCTCGCCGTCACCCTGCTCGTGTGCGGGTTCGCCGCCTGCTGCTTGCCGGTGACCACCGCCTCGCTTGCCGGCGCCGTGAGCACGGGGGCGGATTCGCCCTACACCCACGAGCAGCTGGTATCGCTGGCGCAGGAGACCCGCGCGTTCACCGTGGACGCCCACTCGAGCATGGAAGAGGCCCGCGAGTCTTTGGCCGCCGACGTGGTGGCGGCGGCGCGGGAGGCCTCGGCCGAGGGAGCTCCCAAGTACTCCCAGTGGACGCAGCAGGCAAAGCAGGTTCTTGGCGATGCGGAAGGGGAGGGCGGCGCGATGGCTGCGGACGGTGGCGCGGCCGCTGGTGCCGATGGCACGGCGCTTGAGACCATGGACGCGCTGGCGAAGGTGTCCGACCGCTACGCCCTGGACGCCGACGCGGTGAGCCACTTGGAGGACTGCAACGGGCTCATCACGGGCTTGAGCTCCTATCTGGGCATGATCGGCGTGGCGGCGCTCATCATCGCGCTGGTGCTCGGTTTTCGCAAGCAGTTCGCAGCTTTGGCCTTCATGCTGCGCATGGGGCCGGCGCTGCTTCTGGCGGTGCTCGTCGTGCTGGGACTGTGGGGCGTTATCGACTTCAACGGCCTGTTCGCCGCCTTCCACTCGCTGTTCTTCGTGGACGGCACCTGGACGTTCAATTACGACTCGCTACTCATCTCCATGTACCCGATCGACTTCTGGATGGGCATGGGGGCGGTCTGGGTCGGCTCGGCCATCAGCGTCGGGCTGCTCTGCTTCGCCGCCGGCTGCCTGTTCGCGTGGAAGGCCCAGGTGCAGCACCGCGAGCTGGAAGAGGCCGCCGCGGCCGACGCCGCCCGCTCCAAGAAGCGCAAGAAGGGCCGCAAGTAGCCTATGTAGGGGCTGACCTTGGTCAGCCCTCCCAAGCGGGATCACCTTGCTCGAGGAGGGGCGACCAAGGTCGCCCCCTACGGGATCAACCTGCACATCGTTCAAGAAAGGCATTCTGATGGCGCGCGCCCCCAAGGATCACAAGACCAACGCCCTGCGCGAGCTGGACGCGGCGGGCATTCCCCACGAGGAGCTGTTCTTCGACGCCGAGCCCACGATGACCGGCGAGGAGATTGCGCTCTCGCAGGGGGAGGATCCCGACGCCGTCTTCAAGACGCTCGTGACCCAGGGCAAGTCCGGCGGTTACTACGTGTTCCTCGTGCCCGTGGCCGCCGAGCTCGACCTGAAGAAGGCGGCCGCGGCGGCCGGCGAGAAGGCCATCGCCATGATCAAGGCCCGCGAGCTTCTGCCGCTCACCGGCTATGTGCACGGCGGCTGCTCGCCCATCGGCATGAAGAAGCGCTTTCCCACCTTCGTGGATGAGACGGCCCAACTCTTCGATACGATTCACTTCTCGGGCGGCAAGGTGGGCTGCCAAATCCGCATGAACTCCGACGACCTCGCCCGCCTCATCCCCTTCCAATACGCCGACCTCACGGTGTAGGCTTGCGGTATACTGGCGGGCATGAACATTGCCTCGGTCATAGTCGACATTCCTACCCAAGCTCTCGACACCCCCTATTCCTACGCGGTTCCTGACGAGATGCTCGTCGGGGAAGGGGGGCGTCCGGCCGCGGTGGGCTGCGCCGTGCTCGTGACGCTCGGCGGCCGCAAGGCCGTGGGCTACATTGTGGGCCTGGAAGAGGTCGTTTCCTCTCCGGACGAGGGCACCGACTTGTGGGGAACGCCCCAGTCGGCGGCCGATCTCAAGCAGGTGGAAGCGGTGCTCTCGGCGCCGTTTTTCGACGAGGAGGGGGCGGCCTGCGCGCTCTGGCTCGCCGAACGCTACGCCGCGCCGCTTTCCGAATGCGCTCGCTTGTTCACGCCGCCGCGGGCCGTGCCGCGCATCGTGCGGGGCCGCGACGGCCGTTGGCGCGTCGAGGAGCCGGCCATCGGGGAAGTGGACGACCGCTGGGTCACGCGCGGGCCGGACTTCGACGCGTTCGTTCCCCGCAAGAACGCCGTGAAGCAGCAGGAGGTGCTGGCTGCGGTGGGCGCCGGCGACGTGCGCGTGGCCGAGCTGTCGCGGGAGTTCGGCGCCGTGGGTTCCACGTTGAAGGCGCTGGCCGCCAAGGGGGCTGTCACGGTGGAGCGGCGCCGGCGCATGCGCGGCATGGAAGACGGGGCCTCGCGCGCGGGCGCGCCGGCCGGCGGGGCGGCTGCTCCGGCCCCCACTGCGGCCCCGCAGCTCACCGAGGGCCAGCAAGCGGCCGTGGCCGCCATCGAGGCCGCCCGGGCCGCGGGCGACGGGCGCGTGGTGCTCGTGGACGGCGTCACCGGCTCCGGCAAGACCGAGGTGTACCTGCAGGCCATCGAGCGCACGCTCGCCGAGGGGCGCCGCGCCATCGTGCTCGTGCCGGAGATCTCCCTCACCCCCCAGACCGTCGCGCGTTTCTGCGGCCGCTTCGGCGACGCGGTGGCCGTCATGCACTCCCGCATGAGCGACGGCGAGCGCTACGACCAGTGGGACTTCATCAAAAGCGGCGCGGCCAAAGTCGTCGTGGGCGCCCGCAGCGCGCTGTTCACGCCGGCCGCCAATGTGGGGCTCATCGTCATCGACGAGGAGCACGAGGGCTCCTACAAGCAGGACTCCTCGCCGCGCTACCGCGCACGCGACGTGGCCGAGTGGATGATGGCGCGTGCCGGGGGCGCGCTGGTGCTCGGCTCGGCCACCCCTTCCATCGAGGCGCTCTACCAGGTGAACAAGAACCCGCGCTGGACGGCGGCGGCACTGCCCGAGCGCGCCAACGGGCGGCCCATGCCCGCCATCGAGGTGGTGGACATGGCCGCCGAGTTCGCCTCCGGCTCCCGCGCCATGTTCTCCGGACGGCTCGCCCGGGCGCTGGGCGAGGAGCTCGCTCAGGGTCGCAAGGCGGTGCTTCTGCTGAACCAGCGCGGCTTCGCGAAGTTTCTTCTGTGCCGCGACTGCGGCTTTGTGCCCGAGTGCCCGCATTGCTCAACGTCGCTCACCTACCACGAACAGGGGGCCAAACTCGTCTGCCACCACTGCGGCTACGCCGTGGCCGCGCCGCCCACCTGCCCCGAATGCGGCAGCCCCTACCTGAAGAAGTTCGGCGCCGGCACCCAGCGCGTGGAAACCGAGCTGCGCCAGCTCTTGGACGGGTTGCCCGGCGTGGGGCCAACGGTTCCCATCATCCGCATGGACGCCGACACCACCCAGGCCAAAGGCGCCCACCAGGCCCTGCTGGAATCGTTCGCCGCCGCCGATGCCGCCGTGCTGCTCGGCACCCAGATGATCGCCAAGGGGCTCGATTTCGACGACGTCACGCTGGTGGGCGTCATCAACGCCGACACCCAGCTGCACCTGCCGGACTACCGCGCCGGCGAGCGCACCTTCCAGCTCATCGAGCAGGTGGCGGGCCGCGCCGGGCGCGCCGAGCTGGACGGGCGGGTCATGGTGCAGACCTACGAGGCCGACGACGTGGCCATCCGCGCCGCCGCCACCTACAACCGCGGGATGTTCCTGCGCGCCGAGCTGCCCAAGCGCAAGCTTTTAGGCTACCCGCCCTACGTGCGGATGGCCAACGTGCTTCTGTGGGGCGCCGACGAGCACGCCGTGGCCACCGAGGCCGAGCTTCTGCACGCCCAGCTGGCCGAGCTCATCCGCAACGAGGTGGGGGAGCGCTGGCGGGTGCTGCCCGCCGTCCCCTGCGTGCTGGCGAAGCTGCGCAACACCTACCGCTACCACATCGTCGTGAAGGCGCCTTTGGGCGACGACCTCTCGGCCCCGCTGGTGCGCCTGTTCCGCGCCCGCAAAGTGAACCCCGCCGTCAACGCCGCCGTCGACATCGACCCCATGGACTTGCTGTAGGAGAACGCAGCCTTTAAAAGATGCGCCCAGTGCGATAAGCGCTGGGCGCAAATGGGGAGGGTTGTCGACTATAAATTAATTGTAAAGAGTATATAATTAATTATGCGCAGTGTTACAGAGAGGCAATGTGCTTGCCGGCAAGACGCCCTGATGTGAATGCCCAGCACATAGTGCCGCCATGGCCACCGCCGGCGATGGGGGAGAGCCCGTGGCCCATTTGGTCGCCGCTGTACAGGCCGGGAATCACGTCGCCTTCGACATTCTTTACCTCGAAGTTTTCGGTAATGGCCAAGCTCGCCCAGCTTTGGTTGCACTCGGCGTGAATAGGGCCGTGAATATAGAAGGGCGGCGTTGGAAGCCCGGCGCCTAGGGTACCGGCCTCCTCGCGTCCGAAGGTCTTGCGTCCGAAATCTTCGTCAATGGCGTCCTTGCACGCCTTGTTCCACTTATCGATCTGGGAAGTGAGGCCAGTTGCATCGATGCCGGCCTGCGCGGCGACATCCTCGATGGTATCGCCGGTTACAATCCCCCCTCGCTCGATGAAGTCCTCTACGGTGCCCCAGCCCACCCCCGACAGGGAGGATACGATCATGTTGGGGAAGTCGCGGAAGTTGCGCGCTACGGCCTCATCGTAGACCATCCAGCACTGTCGATCGGGCTGGGCCTCGCAGAGAGGGATGAGGTCTTTATCCGACAGCTCCTCGTCGCAGAAGCGCTCGCCCGCGCTGTTTACAAGAATGGCGCCTGCATTCGAAAGCCCGTAAGGCATCCACTTCTGCTTTTGCGTGATGCCTGCGTCCGGTCCGGGGCCGGAGGTTCTCATGAGGTTGCTCGTCGCATCTGTGAGATCGGTAATATCGGCACCCACCATTTGGGCCATCTTGTAGCCACTACCGTCGTTGAACCCGTTGGCCGCTGCGATACCGGCGATGGCGCTGGAGTAGTATTTTTTCGAGGCTTCGGTAGTTTGTGTGACAAGGGGCTAGCCTAGGCAGCAACGCTCTTCGC
>OLPO01000242.1_pt1 | contig 46546 bp, 34 predicted proteins | sample 1672831 | NCBI WGS metagenome assembly OLPO01 (sample SAMEA3136728, study PRJEB25190) | human gut metagenome
CAGACCATGAAAGAGATCGAGGTAAACGTTGCATACCGCTGGTTTCTCGGACTAGACATGTTAGATCCAGTACCTCATTTCTCTACATTTGGAAAGAATTATACCCGCCGTTTCAAAGATACAGACCTTTTTGAGCAGATCTTTTCAAAGATTCTGGAAGATTGTATGAAATATAAGCTTGTAAATACAGAACAGATCTTCGTGGATGCAACACATGTAAAAGCCTGTGCAAACAGTAAAAAAATGCGTAAGCGGGTTGCACACGAACAGGCTCTCTGGTATGAAGAGGAATTAAATAAAGAGATTGAAAAAGATCGTCTGGCACATGGAAAAAAGCCATTAAAGAAAAAAGATGATAACCAGCCACCTGCATCCGGTGGAACCGGAAATGATAAGGATTCTATATCTGAAGAACTTCCTGAAGATGTGAAAACACAAAAATGCAGCATCAGCGATCCGGAAAGTGGATGGTTTCGAAAGGGTGAACATAAACACGTTTTTGCATATGCAGTAGAAACTGCCTGTGATAAACATGGCTGGATCCTTGGATATACAGTACATCCTGGTAATGAGCATGACAGTCGTACTTTTAAAGCATTATACGATAAGATATCTAAACTGAATCCGCAGATGGTAGTTGCAGATGCAGGATATAAAACTCCGGCAATCGCCCATCGGCTGTTGGAAGATGGAATTCAACCACTTTTTCCGTATACCCGTCCCAAGACCAAAGAAGGCTTTTTCGGAAAACACGAATTCGCATATGATGAATACTATGATTGTTATATATGTCCGGGAGCACATATATTGACATACAGTACAACAAACAGAAGTGGATATAAAGAGTATAAAAGCTGCGGTGAACATTGTGCTGAATGCCAATGTCTTTCAAAATGCACAGAAAGTAAGGATCATGTAAAACTGATCACACGTCATGTATGGGAAGAATATATGGAAGTGGTAGAAGACATTCGGCACACGATCGGAAACAGACAGATCTACCAGTTAAGAAAAGAAACCATAGAGCGGATCTTCGGTACAGCGAAAGAACAGCATGGATTTCGATATACACAGTATGTAGGAAAAGCACGGATGGAAATGAAAGCCGGGCTTACCTTTGCATGCATGAATCTGAAAAAACTGGCAAAGATCCTGGAAAAACGAGGTTGGAACACAGCCAGATTTTTGTTGATTTTGAAGAAAATAAAAAGAAAAGAAGTTTTAAAAGAAAAATGGTGCTGGGCATAACACCCAACACCAAGTTTGTCTACAGTCTGTGATTATAAAGACTTTTATAATCTTCATTTAAGAAGGGAAAAAGATACATCTTACGAAGATTGGCAAAATTTTTTATCAGAAGACAGTATGAAACGGGGAATACATTCTGAGGAAACTTACCTGTATTTGGGAGAGAAGAAGAGAGATCTTTTATGTTATTCAAAGGCACTGCCTTTGAATGGTGATGACAGCAGTAACGGTGTGGTAAGAATTTTCCTGAAAAAAGGAATTTTGAACGAATTAATGCCAGTAATGGGTACAGATGGAATTCAATACATATTAGATTCTTCTGGAAACATTTTATATTGCAATAATACAGATGACATACTTTCTGGAGATCTGCAGAAGATTATCGAAAACGACAAGGACGAGGATGGAAAAGATGCTGATAAGGTAATTCATTCTGTAAAAGTTGGCGGGACTGATTATATGCTTCTGAGAGAAAACTCTTTTGAAGATTATACCTATGTGATGCTTCTACCCAAGAATCAGTTGTATCAAAGAAGACTTACGAGTATTTTAATGGTTAGTGTATGTATATTGCTGGCTGGAATTGTCGGGATATTGTTAAGTTTTCACATGTCAGCGCGGACTGCTACTCCACTGAACGAGCTGCTTCAGCAGACATCCAGAGTCATTGAGCAGAAGGAAGGGCATCAAAATGCATTCGAGCGTCTTTCAGATACATTCCGTTATCTTACAGGAGTTAACAAGGAGATAACGGATCAGCTGGAGGAACAGAAAGTTTATATTCGAAATGCTTTTGTATACAAAATATTATTTGAAAATGTTATTTCAGAGAAGGAAACGGGAAGAACAGCAGAGTACATGGGGATTTATCAGCAGGGAAGAAAATTTTGTGTGCTGGTTTTTAAAATGCTTTTATCAGAAGAAATAGAGACGGAGCAGCTGGCATTGCTGAATACATGCCTTTTATCACTTATGGAAATGCTGGAAAGGGAACTTCCGAGAAGTCTTTATGCGAATACTGGTGAGAATCAGGTAAGTCTAATTATGAATATGGAAGCTCAGGACGAAAATGCGCTGAGAAAGCAGATGGAAAAAGTTGTGGAGAACGTCAAAAGGGGGTTGCCTGGAAATATTGCGGAAAGAATATTTATCTATGGTGGTATGATCGTGGATTCTCTTGGAGAGGTACACGAATCTTATCAGACAGCTACTATTGCTTTTCAGAATGAACTGGGAGAGGTGGAAAGTTCCATAATCTGGTATCATGCTTCTGAAGGTCAGATGCCGCTATTCCCGTCGTCAGAAATGGCAGCCCGTTTGACAAAAGTGATGACTGCTGGAGATGAACAGGGGCTTCATGATACGCTGAAACTGGTTATGACCAAATATATTATGGATAATCGCATTTCGCCATATTTGCAGCAGTTAATTGTAACTGAACTTCAGGGTATTTTATTGCGGATAATTGGAAACCTTGGCCTAGAGACAGCGGATTATGATAAATATTATGAGCTGATGGAGAAGAATCAGCATATTCCGGTGCTTGCACAGATAACAAATACACTGAATCTGTATCAAGATATCTGCTCTGCTATTAATGAAAGAAAGAAGAGCGAGAATTGTCAGGATTTGATGCCTGCAATAGTAGGATATATTGATGCCAATTATGGAGATGGTGAGTTATCACTTGCTAAGGTTGCAGGCGTATTTAATATTAGTGAGCCTTATCTGTCTTCTATGTTCAAGCAGTCTATGGGAATTAATTTTTCCAGCTATGTGGGAAGCGTAAGGATTGATAAAGCGAAGGAAATGCTGAAACAAACCAATATGTCAGTGGGGGATATTGCACTGGCAACAGGATATTATTCTGCAAATTCTTTTTGCAGGGCATTCAAAAGAATGACTGGTCTTAGCACCACAGAATACCGAAAAAGCTGATAAATACGGCAATGTGAAGAATTGAATACTGCTAAAAAGCAACGGAATATATACTTTTTTCTGAAAGTGTGGAATGATAAGGGCACGGAAGAAAACTTCTGAAAAAGCAAAAGGGAGTGCCTGATATGAAAAAGAATGATAAGCACCTGGGAAAGTATATGGTCGCACATTGGCAGTTATATGTTATGATCGCATTGCCGCTTATACTTTTAATTATTTTTTCTTATGTACCAATGTATGGTATCTTACTTGCCTTTAAAGATTATAAGGTAACGTTGGGAATCTGGAACAGCCCATGGACATCCAATCATGGACTGAATAACTTTATTAGATTCTTTAACAATTATAATTTTAAGGAATGTCTGAGAAATACCATTGTAATTTCATTGTATTCAATGGTAGTATCTATGCCTTGTTCTATTATTCTTGCATTGTCTTTGAACTACGCAAAGAATGTGAAGTTCAAAAAGACAGTGCAGATGATTAGTTATTGCCCGTATTTTATTTCAACAATTGTATTTGTAGGAATTATCAACCTGATGTTTGATAATCGAGTGGGTGTAATTGGAAAGTTTTTATTTGAACATCTGGGAATCAATGTTCTTGGAAAAGCTTCTCTTTTTCCATCTTTATATGTATGGACTGGAGTATGGCAGGGAATTGGATTTGGAGCGATTATTTATATTGCAGCGTTGTCTGGTGTAGATATGCAACAGCATGAAGCAGCAATCATTGACGGAGCAACTCTCCTGCAGCGAATCTGGTATGTGGATCTGCCTGCAATTATGCCAACAGCTGTGATTATGATGATTCTCAATATGGGAAGCATTCTGAATATTGGATATGAAAAAATTCTTGCAATGCAGAACCAGAATAATATTGCAATGTCTGAAGTAATAAGTACATATTCATATAAGGTGTCGCTGGTATCTACGTTCCCCGATTATTCCTACGCTACGGCAATTGGATTGTTCCAGTCACTTGTGGGACTTTTGCTAATTATTATTACAAATAAGGTATCAGACAAGCTCACTGGAAACGGATTTTTATAAAGTGTCCAGGTAAGGAGGAGAGGGAAATGAAGAAAAAAGTTTCACAGGATAAGGTTGTATATACGGTCAATTACATAATGCTTACACTGCTTCTTCTGATCGTGTTATACCCAATCATTTATATTATCAGTTGTTCATTTAGTTCAGGAAATGCGTTGATGGCTGGAAAAGTCAGATTATTGCCAGTAGAGTTCACACTTGACAGTTATAAGGCGGTATTTAAATATCAGTCTATCTGGAGCGGTTATTTAAACTCTATTATTTATACAGTAGCAGGAACTGTGCTTAGTGTAGTACTTACATTACTTGCAGCATATCCATTGTCTAGAGAGGATTTCAGAGGAAGAAAATGGTTCATGAGACTGATCTTGTTCACGATGATGTTTTCAGGGGGACTGATTCCAAGTTATCTATTGGTAAAAAATATGGGACTTCTTAACAGTATCTGGGCAATTATTTTACCAGGAGCAGTTAGTGCCTATAATATTATTGTTGCCAGAACCTATTTCAGCCAGAATATTCCAAAAGAGCTTTTAGAAGCAGCGGAAATGGATGGATGTTCTGATTTCAGATTCTTTTCCCAGATTGTTGTGCCATTGTCAGCCCCCATTATCGCGGTACTTAGCCTGTGGGTTGCAGTTTCACTGTGGAATTCCTATTTTGGTCCGATGATTTATATGAACTCTGAGGAAAAATATCCATTACAGCTTATTCTTCGAAAAATATTGCTGATGTCTCAGGTAAACTTTAGTTCATCAAATGTAGATCCGGCGACAATAGCGAAGAATCAGTATTTAAGTGAAATGTTAAAATATGGAACGATTATTATCAGTACGCTTCCATTAATGGTGATTTATCCATTTGTACAGAAATATTTTGTAAAAGGTGTTATGGTTGGTTCTGTAAAGGGATGATTTATACAGGATAAGAAACGGGGAGGCTGCAGATTCCCTGTGAATTATAAAAACAAAGAGGTGTATGTAAGGAGGATTTACATGAAAAGAAAAGTTGTGTTACAAAAAGTTTTAGCAACAGTTATGGCATTATCAATGGCTGCAGGAGTTTCCATCAGCAATGTACAGATGGTTAAAGCTGATGATTCAGATCCGTTTGCATTTGATTCCGTAAGCGATGTAACATTTCCATTGAAGGAAAAGCTGAATCTGACAGTATTTGTCAATGCACCGACTACTGGTGGCGGTACCTACCAGGACAACTATGTTACAGACTGGATTGAAGAGAAAACAAACATTCATCTGGATTATGTGTATGATGTAGATGGTGATGATGCAAAAACAAAACTGAACCTGGTAATGACAGATCCAGGCAGTCTTCCTGATATTTTCTTATCTACCGGTTGGAGTAAGGCTGAGGTCCAGTCATATGGACAGCAGGGATTACTGGTTCCTCTTGGAGACTATCTTGAAGATGCACCGAACTGGAATCATCTGAATGAGGTCAGCCCTACAAGAAAAGATGACATTACTATGAGTGATGGCAATATTTATACCTATGGTGATGACAATGAGTGCTTTCACTGCGTGTTCCAGAATCGTATGTGGATCTATATGCCATGGGTAGAGAAATACTGCGATGGAAAAGTTCCGGAAACAACAGATGAATTGTATGATTTCCTTTATAAAGTTAAGAATGAGGATCCTAATGGGAATGGTGAGGCCGATGAAATTCCTATGACTGGATTCATTGGCGGTTGGGCTACAGATCCTACTGTATGGCTGATTAACTCTTTTGTACAGTGCAATAACCCACTTAGCAACACAAATCCGACAGTTGGAGCAGGGCTTGTAGTAAATGATGGAAAAATCGAGTATTCTGTGATGAAGGATGAATATAAGGAAGCACTTCGATTTATTAACAAATTGTATAAAGATGGTCTTCTTGATAATCAGACATTTACACAGGATAATACTCAGTTTAACGCAGCATTAAACAGCGAAAATGGACATAAAGTTGCAATGTATGCGGCTGGCGGTCCAAATGCAGGTGGTACTGAATTCTGGGCAAATCAGGATGGTGAATGGCAGGATTGGGCTATTATGGAACCTGTAGCTGGTCCAGAGGGTGTAAGACTTGTGGCACGTAATATTCAGACATACTTTGGTTCCTGTATCGGAAGTGTATCTGCAAACTGTAAATATCCGGAAATTGCGGTAGCGTTATTTGATTTCCTGGCATCTCCGGAAGCAAGTAATGTACAGGCTTATGGTCCGGAGGGCGTTGGCTGGGACTGGACAACAGATGGAACTTCATTAGGTGGAGGAACTCCTGCCTACGAAACCCATAAGTATGATGCTGAAAAGTATGACTGGCTTGGAAACGGATTTGACAAAGAATATACCAAAACAGTATATGTGCCTGATGCATGTATCTGGTCAAGAGATACTGAGCAGAGAAACCAGGTAAAAGTAGATGACCCGGATCATGATACAGAGTATTATTTGCAGGAAGCTGCATCAGCATATGAAAAATACTCTCCTGAATTAGATTCACTTGTGCCAGATCTTGTATTTGAAGGAGCTGATGCACAGACAATTTCTGAGGGTACTCTTACAATTGGAGGTTATGTAAATCAGGCAACTGTTCAATTTATTACTGGTGAATTAGATGTAGATAAAGACTGGGATACTTATATTGAAAAACTGAATAATATGGGTGTAGAAAATTATCTTGCTACATGGCAGAGCTATTATGATGCTTATGAGAACAAATAAATGACAGAGAAAGCTTTATGACATGGTAACTAAAAGGACGGGCATTGTTAAGGACGGTGTCCGTCCTTGCTTTTTAAGAGGTGGGCATATGAAGAAAGGATTGGGAACTGGAATAAGATCAGGTTTATTAGGATTGGCAGCGATTTGTGTTTTGGGAGCAAACGCTTTTAGTGTAAAAGCAGAAGCTGAAAAGATAGATACGATAACCTTGCAGGTGTTTTATGAAAATGGATGCAGATCCTGCAATGTTCAGAAAGAATTGCAGGAAATAATCGACGAAAAAACAGGTGCTTATAAGGATGAAATTCCTTGTGAGGTCACTTTTTATAATATGTTTAAAACAGAAGAAAGAGAGCTGGGAGCCAAGGTTTTACAGGAAAATGAGATGGAAGAGGATGGATTAAATTATCCTGTAATTTTGGTGAACGGATATGTATTGGAAGGTGAGGAGGAAATAAATGAGCTTCTTCCAGCAGCTTATCAGGCTGTGGGGGAAGCGGAAGCAGTATATTTTTACAGAGAAGACTGCGACGAGTGCAATCGGGTAAAACTTTTTATGGAGAGTCTTCCGGAAACAATAAACTGTAATGGAACTGAATCCGGTTTTCACATGATAAGCCTGAATTCCAGAGAAGGTGATAATGGAAAGCTGATTCGGAAAATGTTTGAGCAATATAATGTACCAGAAGAAGACCAGATGGTACCGTTTGTTTTTCTGGCAGATTCTTATCTGGCGGGAGAAGACGCAATCAGAGAGAAGCTGGAAACAGAATTGTCGGATGGAGCTGGATTAAATTTGAAGATTAAATGAGGAAAAGTGCATGGAATTATATGCAGAAATAAAATTAATGGGAGATGGTTATGCCGGTGGTTTTACAAGTGGCATGAGCATGAGCAGGAGTGAAACTATAGAAGGATTTTCTATTTCTGAAAGTATAGAAGGAGAAACGGAGTCTGTAAAGATTTATAAAAATAATACGGGACTTATTCTAAAAGTACATAGGGAACTAGATGGAGAAGCAGAAAAAGTATGGAGTGAATTTGTGAATGGAAGTAACCAGGAAGTCACTATAGAAATGATCGCTTCTTTTGCTCTTAAAAATATTGAGGCGGATAAAATCCATCGGTTACAGTCCTTTTGGAGTGCCGAAGGAAAGCTACGGACAGAGACAATAGAAGATCTGCATCTTGAAAAATCCTGGAATGGCTGTGCTTCCAGAATTGAAAAATTTGGAAATGTGGGTTCTATGCCAGTGAGAAAATATTTTCCTTTTGTTGCATTGGAAGATAGTAAAACAGGGCACATAGTGGGAATTCAACTGGGAATGGCGTCCTCATGGCAGATTGAAATTTCCTGTAAAGAATCACAAAAATTTGAGGTAACAGGCGGAATTGCAGATAGAGACTTTGGACATTGGTATAAAAAGATTCCGTCAGGAGAGAGCTTTGTTACTCCAGCAGCTGTAATCGCAGAAGGAAATTCTATGTATGAGGTTTGTGACAAGCTGGTAAAAGTCCAACACCCTGAAATTTCGCCGGTAGATGACCATATGGGAATTATGTTTAATGAGTACTGCACAAGCTGGGGAAATCCGGATATAGAAAGCATCAGACAGATAAGTGATGTTTTAGAAGAAAAAGGAATACAGTATCTGGTCATTGATTCAGGATGGTACGGAATGCCTCAGGACTGGGCGCAAAGTGTAGGAAACTGGAAAGTAAATAAAGACAGATTCCCAGGAGGAATGAAGCAGGCAGCTGACATTATCCGTTCGAAAGGGATGGTTCCTGGGTTATGGTTTGAAATTGAGGTAGTAGGACCTCATAGTCCGTATTTTAATGAGACGGAACATCTGTTGAAAAAAGATGGAATGCCGTTGACAGTTTCAGGAAGAAGATTCTGGGATATGGAGGATCCGTGGGTAATTGAACATCTTACAAAAGAAGTGATTGGAACCTTAAAAGAAGGCGGCTTTGGATATCTGAAGGTGGATTACAATGACACAATTGGAATGGGCTGTGACGGCGGTGACAGTCTGGGAGATGGCTTATATAAAAAAATAGCAGCCACTCAAAGCTTCTTTAGAAAAATAAAAGAAGAAATTCCGGAAATTGTAATAGAAAACTGTTCCAGTGGCGGCCACAGACTGGTTTCCTCCATGATGGAACTGGCAAGCCAGGCAAGCTTTTCTGATGCTCATGAAACAACAGCAATTCCATTGATTGCAGCGAATATGCATCGGGTTATACGGCCGGAACAAAGCCAGATATGGGCTGTGCTGCGAGCTGGTGACAGCCGGGAAAGAATTATTTATTCCCTGGCAGCGACTTTTCTTGGAAGAATGTGCTTAAGCGGGGATATCCATGATTTGTCAGAGGAACAGTGGAAGCTCGTCAGTGAGGGAATTGAATTCTATAAAAAGGCTGCAGATATTATCAAAAATGGTTGTACGATTTTACAGGAATATACAACAAATAGTTATAACAATCCTCAAGGCAGCCAGTTAGTATTACGGGAATGGAAGAACATGGGACTGGCTGTTTTTCACAGATTTGATAATTCTGAAGATATGGATCTGACCAGGCTGGAAAACAAAAATATTCTGGAACACTTTGGAAATGCTGAAAAAAATTTTACAGCAGAAGCATGGATTTATGAAAAGGAATAGAGGAAAAGATATGAGTAGAGAAAAAAAATTATGGAATGAAGGGTGGAAGTTCCTTCATGGAGACTGGTCAGAGGGAATGAATCCAGAGTTTGATGATAACAAATGGTATGATATCTGTATTCCCCACTCCTTTGGAATTCCCTATTTTATGGAAAGCGAGTTCTATGTAGGATATGGATGCTATAGAAAGCATTTTACCATGAAAAAAGAGTGGTTTGGAAAAAGAATCAGTCTGGAATTTCAAGGTGTTTTTCAGGAAATGGAACTGTATGTGAATGGAAAAAAGGCAGGAGAGCATAAAGGCGGCTATACAGCTTTTATAATAGACATAACAGATTTTATACAGCCCGGTGATAATCTAATCTTTGTACGGGTTAATAACCTGTGGAATCCGCAAATTGCACCGAGGGCAGGAGAACATGTTTTTAACGGTGGTATTTACAGGGATGTTTCGGTTATTGTAACAGAACCAGTACATATTTCCTGGTATGGAATCTGGGTTACTACACCAGAAGTTTCCAGACAACGGGCCGTAATCGAAATACGCACAGAATTGGAAAAACAGCTTTCATATAACTGCAAAAATGCAGATGCAGAATATCAGCTGGTGTCAATAATCAGATTTCAGGGAAAAGAAATCGGTAGAGTAGAAGAATGCTGTTCTATAGAAAATACAGAAAAGATACAAAAAACAGAGGTTTTGCAAAGAATACAGATAGAAAATCCCCATTTATGGAGCCCGGAAAATCCAGAATTATATGAAATGGAAAGTTTGCTTTATGAAAATAATCAGAAAATTGACCGATGTATAACGGAGTTTGGAATCAGGTGGTTTCATTTCTCCGCAAGGAAAGGCTTTTTTTTGAATGGAGAGCATTACAAGATACATGGTGCAAACGTTCATCAGGATCATGCAGGCTGGTCTGATGCTGTTCCAAGATCTGGAATTAAAAGAGATGTTCAGATGATAAAAGAGTGCGGAATGAATTTTATCCGTGGGTCTCATTATCCTCATCATACATATTTCGCAGAAGAATGTGACAGACAGGGAATTCTTTTCTGGTCAGAGAACTGCTTCTGGGGAACTGGAGGACCGAAAGAGGAAGGCTATTGGACAGCCAGTGCTTATCCAGTCCATGAGGAAGATGAGAATGCATTTGAGGAAAGTTGCAAAAATACATTGGCGGAAATGATACGTGCAAATAGAAATCACCCAAGTATTATTGTCTGGAGCATGTGTAATGAGCCTTTTTTTACGGATGCGGGAACAGAACAGAAGACCCGGGAATTGCTGAAACAGCTGGTTGATTTATCGCATAAACTGGATCCAACCAGACCGGCAGCAATTGGTGGTGCACAGAGAGGTGGTTTTGATGTGCTAGGAGATATTGCTGGATATAATGGTGATGGGGCTGCCATTTTCCATGATCCGGGATTTCCTAATTTTGTATCTGAATATGGAAGTACGGTATCTGACAGACCAGGAAAATTTGAATCACGATATACCGATGGGGTAGAGATTGATCATCCATGGCGTTCAGGAAAAGCAATATGGTGCGGATTTCATCATGGAAGTATTTTAGGTGATATGGGGCATATGGGAATGATTGATTATTACCGTCTTCCGCTAGATACCTGGTACTGGTACAGGAAAAAATTTAAGGGTATTCCGGCTCCGGCACATGCACTGTGTAAAAAGGCAGATCAGATTATTTTAAAAGCGGATCGAAATAAAGTAGCATGTGATGGAACAGAAGATATCTGGCTTTGTGTCAGCCTGACTGATAAGGAAGGCAAGAGGGTATGTGGTGAGGATACAGTAACTTTATCTGTTTTATATGGTGGAATTTATTTTCCAACAGGTTGGGAATATGTAATGTCTGAGGAAAATGGAAACCTGTCAGATGGTCTTGGAGCCATAGAACTTCATGCTTGTTTTCCGGGAAAAGCTTTGATTCAGGCAAAAAGTGAGTCTGGGATTGTGACTCAGCTGGAAGTAGAGGTATGGGACAACGAAGAAGCTCAACATGAGGGTGAGAAAGTCAGGAGAACAAGAGAAAACTGGAATCTTCTGTCGCCACCACCATATCTGACAGAAGCACCAAAACGAGAGAGGCTAAATCAGATAAGTATGTATAGACCAGTATTTTTCAGCAGTGAAAGAGTTGGGAATGAAGCACGAAATATAGTGGATGGAAGTGAGGGCACATTCTGGCATTGCGGAGATTCGGAAAAACCAATACAGCTGGGAGGAACAGAATATTCGCATTGGTTAATGCTGGATCTGGAAGGAACAAAAGAAATCAGGGAAATAAATCTTACTTTCGAAGATATGATTTACACAGAGTTTGCAGTGGCGTTGTCTGAAGACAGAAAAAATTTAAAACAAATGTATATATCAGATACGCGTCCGGCTTTGACACATTTGACGCTGAAAATGGAAGAACAAAGCAGGTATATTTGTCTTCTGTTAAGTGATAAAGAGCCTGGTGTAAGAAAAATAGATGTGTATGCATAATAAATCAGACCGTTTTACAAGGAGAAAAAGTATGGAACTGTGGTATGAGCAGCCAGCTAAAAATTGGGAAGAGGCATTACCTGTAGGAAATGGCAGACTGGGTGCAATGATTGCCGGTAGTCCAGATCAGGAGACTATCTGGCTGAATGAGGATAGTATCTGGAGTGGAAAACCTCTGAATAGAATTAATCCGGATGCGAAAAAGTATTTGCCATATATTCGGGAAATGATACGCCAAGGAAATATTGCAAATGCGGAATCTCTGTCCTTAAAGGCTCTGGCAGGAACACCTAATTCCGAGAGAGCTTACCAGTCTGCGGGAGAACTGTATATTAAATTTAAAAATGGTGGGGAATGGCATAATTACAGGAGAGCCCTGGATTTGAATAAAGGGATCAGTACAGTGCAGTATGTAGTTGATGGTACGAAATATAAAAGAGAAATGTTTGCTTCTTTTCCAGAACAGGTGATGGTGCTGCATATGAAAGCAGAAGGCAAAGGAACACTTGATTTCTGTTGTCATCTGGAAAGATGTCACAACAGGACAGACGAGGTATGGGCACAGGAAAATACAATTGGCTTTGTGGTCGATGGAGGAAAAGGAATCTCTTTTTCTGTACAGCTGGCCGTGTATACAGATGAAGGCGATGTATATCCAATCGGAGAGCATTTGCTGGTAGAAGGTGCGAAAGAAGCAGTTATTTATATTAATATTGAAACCAGTTTCCGTGAAAAAAAGTTTAAGGAAGTATGCCGTGAAAAAATCAGTCGGGCAGCAGAACAGAAATGGGAAAAATGCCGGGATACACATGTAAAAGATTTTATAGAAATATCAGAACGGATGCGACTTACGCTGGGAGCAGAAAACCAACAGAAAGCAGACCTGACTTCCACAGATAAGCGACTTGAAGCAATAAAAAACGGGGAAGAAGATCCTGCACTTTATGCCTTGTATTTTCAGTATGGCAGATATCTACTTTTGTCATCAAGCAGAGGAAACAGTCTTCCCGCTAATCTCCAGGGAATCTGGAATAATAGTCTGACTCCTCCATGGGACAGCAAATTTACAATCAATATCAACACAGAAATGAATTACTGGATTGCAGAAAGTGGAAATTTAAGTGAGTGCCATCTTCCATATTTTAATTTTTTGAAAAGGCTTTGTGAGAATGGGCGAAAAACAGCGTGGGAAATGTATGGATGCAAAGGCTCTGTGGCGCATCATAACTCAGATATCTATGCGGATACAGCACCCCAGGATTTTTATATTCCTGCCAGCTTTTGGGTTATGGGAGAAGCGTGGCTGGCAACGCACATCTGGGAACATTTTGAATATACAGGAGATAAGAAATTTCTGGAAGAACATTTTGAAATCCTCCAGGCTTGTGTGGAATTTTTTACAGATTTTATGATTCGAGCAGATGATCTGACACTTGTTACATCTCCCTCTGTGTCACCGGAAAATACCTATATTATGAAAGATGGCAGACAAGGCTGCATGTGCGAGGGAGCTGTTATGGATGTAGAAATCCTGATGGAGTTGTTGGAAGGGTATAAAAAAGCCTGTGAAGTATTAAGAAAACCAGAAAAACACAGGCAGCAGGCTGAAGAGATATTAAAGGCACTTCCACCCTTAAAAATTGGAAAATACGGACAGCTTCAGGAATGGCAGGAAGATTATGAGGAAGCAGAACCGGGGCATCGGCATATTTCCCACTTATATGGAGTTTATCCGGGACATTCTGTCAGCTGGAAGAAAACACCTAAGCTTATGCAGGCAGCAGAGGTCACTTTAAAAAGAAGATTGGCAGCAGGAGGCGGGCATACCGGGTGGTCAAGGGCTTGGATCATTGGGCTGTGGGCACATTTTAGAAGTGGACAAAAGGTATACGAGAATTTACAGGCACTGCTTTCTGGTAGTACGTTTCCTAATCTTATGGACAATCATCCTATGTTGGACGGGTATGTTTTTCAGATTGATGGCAATTTAGGGGCTGCTGCTGCGATGATTGAAATGCTTGTACAGTGCGAGGATGACTGCATATGGCTTTTACCTGCACTGCCCGACGAATTTTCCGAAGGAAAGGCAGAGGGAGTCCGGTTGAGGAATGGTCTGCTCCTGTCAATGGAGTGGAAAAATAGAAAAGTTACAAACTGGAAAATAAAAAAAGACAGAGGTTGTGATTTAAGAGATAAATTTATTGTTTATGTCAATGGAGAGCAAAAAGAAGTAATACCTGGAAAGTAAAAATACAAATGCAACGGGGAAAAAGAAGATGATGAATGTAATTCATCCGGCAAAAAGCTGCATTCTTAAAGTCTGGCAGCAGGATGACGGGATATATCTGAAACAGGAAGAAAGCCTGATCCGCATTTGTCCACAAACAGAAACTGCAATTCGGATTTCATATACAGATCAGGAAGAGTTTTGCCAGGAGCAGGGAAAGGAATATAAGAAGCCGCAAAAGGATTTGTTGTGGAACTGGCTTGACAGGCAGAATGAAACGATTGTTGCAACGGAGCGTGTGAGCATCAGTGTGGATAAAACCACCGGGTCTGTATGCTATATGAACGGTGCAGGAACCGTTCTTGGAAAAGAGCGGACGAAAGAATCCAGAATGATGGAGAAGTTTGATATATACGAAACGGTAGAAAACGAAAATCTGGAAGTAAAAGAAATTGTTACAGCAGATGGTGTAAAGCGGAAAATAAGCGGAGGCGATAAGGCTTTTTCCAGATGTGCATACCGTACCAGGACATACTTTGACTTTGCGCCAGAAGAAATAATTCTGGGACTTGGACAGAATGAAAATGGAGACTGGAACTTTCGGAATACAACGCAATATATACATCAGGCAAACCGAAAAATCGGGATTCCTATGCTGGTATCCAGTAAAGGGTATGGAATTTTACTGAGCACACAGTCTGCGGCTTTGTTTACAGAAAACAGGGCTGAGGCTTATTTACAGACGGAAGCGGACTGGTACCTGGATTATTATTTTCTGGGTGGAGGTGATATGCTTCAGATAATTCGGGATTATAGGCAGATCACAGGGAAGGCAGCTATGCTTCCGAAATGGGCATATGGCTATATTCAGTCTCAAGAACGCTATGAAAGTGAAGAAGAAATTCTGGCAATTGCGGATGAATTCCAAAGACGTGATATTGGAGTGGATTGTCTTGTCCTGGACTGGATGTCTTGGCCAGACGGACAGTGGGGACAGAAAACTTTTGATTCCAACAGATTTCCAGATCCTTCTGGAATGATAGAAACACTGCATAAAAAAGGAATTCACTTTATGCTTTCTATCTGGCCAAATATGAGCAGTATCACAGCAGATTATAAAGAATTTGCAGAAAAGAAACTGCTTTTCCCGGGAACAGAGATTTACAATGCGTTTAAAGAAGAGGGCAGGGAGCTTTACTGGAAGCAGGTAGAAAAGAAGCTTGCATGTCATGGAATTGATGGTTGGTGGGCCGATTCCAGTGAACCAATCACTCCGGAATGGGGGCATACCATAGAGCCAGAGGCCGGACAGGCATATAGTGAATATGTTCATGATACCTTTGCAGTGATGCCGCCTGAAAAAGTAAATGCTTTTGGAATGTACCATGCGCAGACAATCTGGGAGGGGCAGTGTGACAGTTTTCCTGAAAAGAGAGTTGTAAATCTTACAAGAAGCGGTTGGGCTGGAAGTCAGAGATATGGGACAATTATGTGGTCTGGCGATATTGCTGCCAGTTGGGAATGTCTGAAAAATCAGGTATGTGCAGGACTTCAGTATGCTGCCAGTGGAATGCTTTACTGGACGCTGGATATAGGAGCTTTTTTTGTAAAAAAGGGAAGACAGTGGTACTGGAACGGTGAGTTCGATAAAGGAATGGAAGATCCGGCGTATCGGGAGCTTTACATAAGGTGGATGGAGTATGCGGCATTTTTACCTGTTTTCAGGGCACATGGGACAGATGTGAGAAGAGAACCCTGGGCATTAGGGAAGACAGGAACAACTTTTTATGAAGCTGCGGAAGTGTGCATAAAAGGGCGCTATAGATTGTTGCCTTATTTATATTCACAGGCAGCTATGGCGTGCAAAAATGACGGAATGCTTATGAGACCTCTGATATTTGATTTTTCAGAGGATAAAACGGTGGGAAGTATTTCGGATCAGTATATGCTGGGGGATAGCCTGCTGGTCTGCCCAATTGTGAATCCTGGAGGAAAGAGACTGGTGTACCTTCCCACAGGGGGAGACTGGTATGATTGGAATACCAGTAAATTTTATGCTGGAGGACAGTGGATGGAGATAGAAATGCCATTAGAGCAAATCCCAGTATTTGTGCGTGCCGGTTCCGTAATTCCAACACAGGAGCCTGGGGCAAATACGGCAGACATGAAGGACAAGGATATTATTTTGCGGATATATCCCGGGTGTGATGGACATGGGGTACTGTATGAGGATGCAGGAGATGGCTATGATTATGAAAAAGGTAATTACTGTATTACAAATCTGTTCTGGAACGAAAAAGACCAAAAGATTAGCTGGGAGAGTTCGGGAAATGTGCAGTATAGACTGGGAAAACTAAAATATATTAGTATGAAAGAGGGCATGTGAAATGAAAGGAAAAGCATTTAATCCATATTTACCATCATGGGAGTATATCCCGGATGGAGAACCTTATGTATTTAACGGAAGAGTTTATGTATATGGTTCTCATGATTTTTATAATGGCTATGTTTTCTGCATGGGTGATTATGTATGCTGGTCAGCACCAGTTGAGGATCTTTCGGATTGGAGATATGAAGGGATTATTTATCCACGTAATGAAGATCCGCTGAATAAAGATGGAAAAATGTGTTTGTACGCACCAGATGTGACAGTGGGACCAGACGGCAAGTATTATATGTATTATGTTCTGGATCATGTCTCAGTAGTTTCGGTTGCTGTTTGTGACCAGCCTGCTGGCCGTTATGAGTTCTACGGCTATGTTCATTATCCGGATGGAACTCTTCTTGGGGAAAAAGAAGGAGATCAGCCGCAGTTTGATCCAGGGGTTCTGACTGAGGGAGATGTTACATATCTTTACACTGGATTTTGTGGAATCGGAGATAAGTCCAGAACAGGAGCAATGGTGACCGTTTTGGAGAAAGATATGATTACAATAAGGAAAGCACCAGCATTTGTAGCTCCAGGCTGCGAATACAGTAAAGGCACCAGCTTTGAAAAGCACGCTTTTTTTGAAGCTCCTTCTATTCGGAAAATCAAGGATACTTATTATTTTATTTATTCTTCAGAAGTAATGCATGAGCTTTGTTATGCGACAAGTAAATCTCCAGTAGGTGATTTTCAATACAGAGGAGTATTGAACAGCAACTGTGATTTACATATTAATCATGATAAACCAGCTGACATGCCGATGGCATATGGGGCAAACAATCATGGAAGCATTGTTGAAATTAATGGAGACTGGTACATTTTCTATCATCGTCACACAAATGGAACCTGGTACAGCAGACAGGGGTGTGCGGAAAAGCTGCATATGAATCCAGACGGAAGCTTTGAACAGGCGGAGCTTACATCTTGCGGATTAAATGGAGGCCCACTTCCGGGAAAAGGAGTATATCCGGCGTATATTGCGTGTAGATTATTTACGGATCAGCCTTCCGTTTATGTGGATGGGGATAAGTATCCAAGGGTAATGCAGGATGGAAAAGATGGAGATGAGGAACAAGGGTATATTGCAAATATCAAAGACTCCACAACGATTGGCTTTAAATATTTTGATATGAAGAATGTACATGGTATGCGTATTACGACCAGGGGATATGGCGATGGAACCTTCCAGATAAAAACCGCCTGGGATGGACCTGTCCTGGGAACTATAAAAATTAAATATACAAACGTGTGGGAAACATATGAAACAAAGGTTGATATTCCGGATGGAGTACAGGCGCTGTATTTCACCTATACAGGAGGGGGAACTACAAGTCTTCACTCATTTGAATTAATGTAAAACATAAGGGAGACTGTCATTTCCATACGATATCCAGAAGAACTGCAGAAGTTGGAAATGATTGAAAAAGAGCAGCGTCTTCCGTTTTGTACGCGGCTTGTGCGTGTGCTTCTTCCTAGCGGCATCTGCCATTATTATGGCAAAGAAGGGGAAACAGAACCGCCAAGGGAAGAAGATACTCCATCAGTATGTTATCTGGCTTATGGCTCTTCTATTACTCATGGAAGTTTCAGCCTGATCTTGCCTTTTTCATACCCATTTCTTATTGCGGAAGCATTGGGAGTAGATTGTATTAATCAGGGCTATGCCGGTTCTGCATTTATGGAGGCTTTGGTGGCTGAATATATGGTATCCAGAAAAGACTGGGATTTTGCTACATTGGAACTGGGAATAAATATGCTTGGAACCTCGATCTCAGATGAGGAATATGAGCAAAGAGTTATAAAGTTTCTGGATTTTTTTGCAAAGGACGGACGTTCGGTTTTTGTAACAGACATTTTTGGAAATAACCAGAATAATCAGGAAAGGGCAAAGGTTTTCCGGGAGATTATCTATCGGAATGCAACGGCAAAAAATATGTTTTATACGAATGGTTTGCATTTGCTGGACAGAGATTATAAAAGATACACTTCTGGTCCTGGAGTGAATTGCTACAAAATGTGAAAGGCATATAGCTATATGCGGAGCCACCTGTTTTATGGGTGGCTCGTTATATAATTCATTATATGTTTCGAAATTATTGCTCCAGGCTTCTGGGATTCAGCAGAAAATCATAAATATTCATAGTCAGAATCCCATAGTCATCATAATAAGGAGCAATGATATCCTTGGTAACGACAATCTTTTTGAAGGAATCATCAATTTTGCGAAAAGGTCGTATTTCCTGGGTGCGTTTTGCCTCATCCGGCAGGGAGTAGGCGGACTGGATGTAGTATCTTGCAGAACCAAGATTGCATACGAAATCTACTTCCTCAGCTTTTCCGGATTGGTAAGGGAACCAATTGCGGAAGAGAGAATATTCAGCAGATCCTCCAGTTCTCCCTGATTGCGGACATTGTTTCGCTTATAAATGTCACGGATATAAATTTCATCGAAAAGATTCATAGAAGAGATTTTTGGTAATATATGCAAAAATCTCTTTTAGAAAGTTCGCGCGTTCGCTGAAAGATAGCCAGCCGTTTCGGCAGGCTTTTTTCTTCATCTGCAACCGTCATCACACGTTTTCCTCCAAAGCTAAAAGGTTATAGTTACAGGAAACTTGTAAAAAAGAACTGTCAAAATGGAAAAATAACCTAAAAATGAAGGGAATAATTGGTAGTAATTACATATTGCAAATAGAGTATGGTGAGATATATTATAAGCACATCAGATGAATTTTATAATAAAAAAGAAATATCTGCTAAAAAAATGGAGTTTATCTGTTGAAAATAAAAAAATGATATGATGAATTTGATATATTCACAAAACGCTCATGTCTATTGTTAGACGGGATTTTCGTAGTAATTGAGTAGTGAAAAAGGAGAAAGCATGAACACAGTATTAGAAAAAGTTAAAAAAATGGGAATTGTACCGGTTGTAGTAATTGAAAATGAGAAAGATGCAGTGCCGCTGGCGGATGCTCTTTGCAATGGAGGACTTGCCTGTGCAGAGGTAACGTTCAGAACTGCAGCGGCAGGTGAAGCCATCCGCCTTATGAAAGAAGCACACCCGGAGATGCTGGTTGGAGCAGGAACTGTACTCACTGTAGAGCAGGTAGACCGTTCTGTTCATGCAGGTGCTGAATTTATTGTAAGCCCTGGCTTTGACCCGGAAATTGTCGATTACTGTATTGAGAAAAAGATTCCGGTACTTCCAGGCTGCATCACACCATCTGAGGCGGCCCAGGCAGTACGCAGAGGCCTTTCCGTAATCAAATTTTTCCCGGCGGAGCAAGCTGGTGGACTGGCATTTATCAAGGCAATGGCAGCACCGTATACTTCCTTAAGTTTTATGCCAACAGGCGGAATCAATCCGGAAAATGTAAAAAAATATCTGGAATACGATCGTATTTTGGCCTGTGGAGGAAGCTGGATGGTAAAAGGCAAACTGATCACAGAAGGCAGGTTTGACGAAATTGAGAAGCTGACCAGAGAAGCCGCAGAAATCGTAAAGAAGATAAGAGGATAATAAAATGGGAAAAAAATTTGACATGCTGGCATTAGGCGAAGTGCTTCTTCGTTTATCACCAGAAGGAAACGAGCGTTTAGCCCAGGGCACCAGGTTTGAGAAACAGCTGGGCGGGGCAGAATTAAATGTAGCTGTTGGCGCAGCCAACCTGGGGCTTACTACAGGTATTATTTCCAAGATTCCATCTCATGCCATTGGAAATTATGCGAAAAGGGAGATCAGAAGAAACGGTGTTGACACGGATTACCTGGCTGGAGATGACAGTGCAGATTCCAGACTGGGAATTTACTATTATGAATATGGCGCAGATCCTCGTAAACCGCAGGTAGTTTACGACCGCAAGTATTCTTCTGTGAATAAATTATCTTTAGAAGATTTTCCAGAAGAAATGTATGAAAATACAAGATGCTTCCATACCAGCGGAATCACCTTGGGACTTGGCGGTCCGGTAAGGGAAAATGCTATTGAAATGATGAAAAAATTCAAAGAAAAAGGTGCATTGATCTCATTTGATGTAAATTTCAGGGGGAATTTGTGGACCGGAGATGAGGCAAGAGACTGCATAACAAAGATTTTACCTATCGTAGACATCTTTTTCTGCTCAGAATCCACAGCTAATCTCACATTTGGAAAAACAGGGGACATAAAAGAAATCCTGAAAAGTTTTTCCGATGAATATGATATCGCTGTGGTTGCCGCAACCCAGAGAATTGTGCACAGTCCCAAGTCTCATACTTTTGGTTCCGTAATCTATGAGAAAAAAACAGACAGCTATTATGAAGAAAAACCTTATGAGAAAATTGAGGTTGTAGACAGAATCGGAAGCGGAGACGCTTATATTTCCGGTTTTCTGTATGGATTATTAAAGGCGAATGGAAACTGCCAGGCAGCGCTGGAATATGGAAATGCAGCCAGTGCTATGAAAAATACCGTCAGTGGGGATATGTTATGGACAGACCCTCAGGAAATTCAACAGACAATCGAGATGCATCATAGTATAGGACAGGATTTTGAAATGAAGCGTTAGATAGCCAGTAGAGCGTGTTTGAAAAATCTTTCCCGCAATCTGCACGCCCCACTTTGCGGTATATCCAGAGCAGGAAAAGATTAATTACGCTTTAAAGCAGCCGGAACACCTGCTCGGCAGTGGCAGTCATATTGGCTTTTGCAGTGGCAGGATCCATAGCTTCCGCAAGTGTGCAGACATTTCGTAAAATTGGGAAAAAAGCATCAATTCCCTCTTTATTGCAGGCGGCTGCTTCCTTTGTGACACTTCCGGCAAATGCGATAACCTTTGCATGGTGTTTTTTTGCCAGCTTCGCTACGCCTACAGGGGCTTTTCCCATGGCTGTCTGAAAATCCAGGCGACCTTCACCGGTGACTACCACGTCTGCATCAGAAAGTTCCTGCTCCAGTTCTACAGCATTCAAAATCAGTTCGATCCCAGGCGTCAGCGTCGCCCCCAGGTAGGAGAGAAAGGCGAAGCCAAGCCCTCCGGCAGCACCGGCACCAGGGGTATTGCAGTAATCCGTTCCCAGAGCTTGGGAAGTGATTTGCGCAAAATGTGCCATATCTTCATCTAATTGCTTTTTCTGATTTTCTGTCACACCTTTTTGCGAACCGTAAACATATGTGGAACCAATTTCACCGCAAAGAGGGTTATTCACATCGCATGCCACCTGAATATGAGCTTCTCTTAAAAGCGGATTCAGGCCGGAAATGTCGATTCTGGAAACCTTCGCCAGTGCCTGTCCGCCTTCGCCTGCATCCACATCATTTTCGTCGAAAAAACGTACGCCAAGAGCTTTTAACATACCGATGCCGCCGTCATTGGTAGCGCTTCCGCCGATTCCAATGATAAAATTGCGGCAACCCTTCTGGAGGGCATGGTTTATCATTTCGCCCACACCGTAGCTGGTAGCAAGAAGAGGATCCTTTGCATCATTCGGAACCAGTGTGATCCCGGCTGCGGAAGCCATTTCCATAACAGCGGTATTGCTGTCTTTCAGATATCCATAATGAGCCTTGACCGGAGTGTGCATGGGACCTGTGACGATCAGGTCAATCCGTTCTCCACGCATGCCTTCGATTAAGGCATCGGTAGTTCCCTCGCCACCGTCTGCGAGAGGTTTTACCACGATCCTGGCATCCGGTTTTGCCCGAAGAACCCCTTCCCTGATGGCCATTCCTGCTTCTATTGAGCTTAAGCTTCCCTTTAAAGAATCAATTGCGATGACAACCTTCATATGAAAAAATCCCCCCAAAAAAAATGGTAAAATATGTTGCGAAAAGATTTTCAATCTTATGTCTGTTTAAAGGATAGACCGCCTGGATTGTGGAGTCAAGTAGAAAAAAGCAAGAATTTTTGCATGGAGTTTTTATCAGATAATGATAAAATAGTAATAGAAAATGGCTATTGTTTAAACCCGGAAACCACCATTGGTATTATTTTCGGAGAGCCTTGCGCACCCTATGACAGTGAACGTGTGCAGGCCATTGAGGCTCTTTTTGCAGATACCGGACTGCATTATCGCTCTACAGAATATATCAGGGAAGAAATGTGGAGCAAATTCCGGCTGAATGTATGCAATAATCTGCCCCAGGCAATTCTAGGGGCAGGAGTTGGCTGTTATCAGGACAGCGTTCATATGAAAGCAATCAGCGATGGACTTAGAAGAGAACTGGAAGCCATTGCCGCTGCAAAAGGAATCGTCATAAGTAAGGCAGCAGCATCCTCCGGCCATGGAAGTGCCGTTCCTCCATCAGCCAGATATTCCACACTGCAGGATCTGGATGCGGGACGCCATACGGAGATTGATATGTTCTCAGGCGCGTTGGTCCGCATGGGGCGGGAACTTGGGATTCCTACGCCGTATAATGAATATACCTACCATATGATAAAAGCTTTGGAAGAGAAAAATGATGGGAAGTTTGACTATAGCAAAGAGGATGGAGAAGTAACCTGTTCCAGGTAAAGAATTACAGCTATTGAGAGGCGTAAAAATGAACGATAAATGGCTTGATTTTGCAATCCGTATTCAAAGCATCGACTGCACTCTCTTGTACCCACAGAGGCGGCTGGAGTCGAGAAAGCACATGAAGAAAAATGACGACATTATTGCATTTGTTAAAACAAAATGTTCGTAGTTTTTTGAGTGATTATAGAAGAATGGAAGAGACTGGAAATTTGAATTCTGGTCTCTTTTTCTATATCTTTAAATCTGTAGCAAGGTGTAAATATTTAGATATGCTCATAGAAGGGAGAATTGGAACCAGAGCAGGTTCGGAACATTATGGACAGCATGATAAGAAAATTGTATGACATGGAACTGGAAGAACAGGGACGAAGCGACTGGCAGGATGAAAAATTACTGTTAGAAGTCAGAAAACTTCTGGAAAATAACAAGGCTTCTATCCAGGTGGAAGATAAAACTGGACGTGAGGGTGAATGGCGTGGGTAGACCCTGAAAGGCAAAATAACGGTAAAGAAAATACTTGAAACTATATCGCACAAGAGATACAATAAAGTAAAAGGGGTGATGAGATGGAAAGAACGTTATACCATGGCTCACAGATCATTCTGGAAAAACCGGAATATGGAAAAGGTGCAAGAAATAATGATTACGGAAGAGGATTTTACTGTACCGAGGAAATAGAACTGGCGAGAGAATGGGCATGTGCAAAACAGACAAACGGATATGTCAATCAATATAAGCTGGATTTGGAAGGGCTTCGGGTGCTGAATCTGAATAATGGCAAGTATAATATTTTAAATTGGCTTGCATTATTGGCTGCCAATAGGACATACTGGCAGAATGGAAGCATTGCAGAAGAGGGGAAAAGATATCTGAAAGAACATTTTTTGCTGGATATTTCAGAATATGATGTGATTATAGGATATCGGGCGGATGATTCTTATTTTTCGTTTGCACAGGATTTTGTGGCAGGGATAATCTCGTTACAGAAGCTTTCGGAAGCTATGCGGCTTGGGAAACTTGGTGAGCAGATTGTCTTGAAAAGTCCGCAGGCATTTGAAAAAATCCAATATGTAAAAAGTGAACTGGTTGACATGCAGGCGTACTATATAAAGAAAATAGAGCGGGAGCGTGCCGCCAGAAAAGAATATCGAATGAGTAAACGACAGAAAGCAGATTTAAACGAACTGTTTATATTGGATATTATGCGAGAGGGAATGGAAAATGATGATCCGCGCTTATTCTGAAGATTATTTGAATAATGCACAAAAAATACTTGGAGATATGATGGATTATGCGGTAAATACGTATGAGTTTTCTCCGAATCAGTTTTATGAGATGTTTCTGGTATCGGATGTGTCAATGCAGTTTCAGACAGGAAATCCGACTTATGTGGCAGGAAAGACTGGGTGTGAGCTGGTAAAAGAAGTGATTCGGAAATCAGGTCTGTTGATTCCAGAACTGGAAGATGAAATGTATCTGGATAAATCTCCGGAGTACTGGTGTGGTTGGGCACTGGCCTATTATCAATGGTACACAGGGCGAAGCTTCATGAAAATCTATCATGCGGTCTCAATCGAAGAGATTTTAAACATGTATCCAGTTTATCACGAAATGGATATTTCCAGATTTGTAGAAACCATAAATGAAAAATGGGATCAGTACTATGTGGAAACCAATTTGAAGCGGCTTCGGATGCTATCCGGTCTGTCACAGAGCGAGCTGGCAAAGAGAAGCGGTGTGGCGCTTCGTCAGATCCAGCTTTTTGAACAGCGTCAGAGGGATATCAACCATACAAGGGCGATTGATGTGTTAAGTCTGGCAAGAGAACTCGGCTGTAAAAGTGAAGAACTGCTGGAAATTTAAAAGATGTAGTAATACGAAAAAAGCACCTCCTCAGAGGTGCTCCACTTAACAGGGCTACAAGGATTCGAACCTTGAAATGACGGAGTCAGAGTCCGTTGCCTTACCATTTGGCGATAGCCCTATGTGTCTTAGCAAGTCGTTTCTCGCTTGCGACATGTTGTATTATATATCAATGCATATATAAAAGTCAACCCCTTTTTTCAAATTTTTTTAAAAATTTATTCAATTTCTGTGAAGCCTTGATTTTTCGGGGAAAAATTAAGATTTCGCTTTTCTTTTTCCTGTGCATTTTGAGATGAATGTGTTATAATCAAGCAAAATATACGGAATCGCATAGGTCGCTGGCGGGAAGCTTTTGGAGTTTTTTTCGACACACTCTAAGGTAGTAGTGCCAGAAACTTTTTTACTTTATAGGAAATTACTTCGCTTTGTTCCTGTGAGTCTATGGTTACCGTATGAAATTTTTATAATTAAACAGCCTGTCTGGAGCCTGTTTAAAATTATTCAGGTAATTGAGTCTCAGACTGGCCTCATTAATAAGGAGAATAAACATGAGAGCAAATAACCTGACTCTGCTCACGGATCTCTATGAACTTACCATGATGCAGGGGTATTTTAAGAACCCAACTGACCAGACTGTCGTATTCGACATGTTTTACCGTGATAACCCATGCGGAGGCGGTTTTGCTATCTGTGCAGGACTGGAGCAGGTAATTGAATATATTGAGAATCTGAGATTTACAGACGCAGACATTGAATATCTTCGCGGTCTTTCTATTTTTGAGGAAGATTTTCTGGAATATCTTCGCTCTTTCCATTTTACCGGAGACATTTATGCCATCCCGGAAGGCACTGTTATTTTCCCAAGAGAGCCAATGGTGAAAGTGGTAGCACCGATTATGGAAGCTCAGCTTGTGGAAACTGCGATTTTGAACATTATGAACCATCAGAGCCTGATCGCTACTAAGGCAGCACGTGTCTGCTATGCGGCGAAAGGTGACGGAATCATGGAGTTCGGTCTTCGCCGTGCCCAGGGACCGGATGCTGGTATTTTTGGAGCCCGTGCGGCTGTGATCGGTGGTTGTGTCGGAACATCCTGTGTGCTTACTGGTCAGATGTTTGACGTGCCAGTGCTTGGAACCCATGCACATTCCTGGATCATGAGCTTCCCGGATGAGTACACTGCATTTAAGACCTACGCAAGAATGTACCCGGATGCATGTATTCTTCTGGTAGACACTTACGACGTGCTGAAATCCGGTGTTCCCAATGCAATCCGTGTATTTGAGGAAATGCGGGAGGAAGGCATTGAGCTGAAAAAATATGGTATCCGTATCGACAGCGGTGACCTTGCTTACCTTTCCAAAGAGGCATATAAAATGTTATCGGCAGCTGGTTTTGATGATGCGACCATTTCTGCATCCAGTGACCTTGACGAATATCTGATTGAGAGCCTGAAAGCCCAGGATGCCAAGATCAATTCCTGGGGCGTTGGAACACGTCTGATTACTTCCAATGATAATCCGGCATTTGGCGGTGTATACAAGCTGGCAGCAGTGAAAAATCCTGAGACAGGTGAATTTGTTCCGAAGATCAAGCTTTCTGAGAACACAGCTAAGGTAACAAACCCTGGAAACAAAACGGTATATCGTATTTATAGCAAGTCCACAGGCAAGATTAAAGCTGATTTGATCTGTCTTGCTGACGAAAAGCTGAACCCAGATGAAACTATGGTAGTATTTGACCCGGTTGACACCTGGAAAAAAACTAAGATTCTGGGTGGCACTTACGAGGTTCGTGAGCTTCTGATTCCGGTTATTAAGGAGGGAAAACGCGTTTATACGTCTCCGTCAGTAATGGAACTTCGCGCAATCTGCCAGAAGGAACAGAGCACTCTCTGGGATGAGTCCAGACGATTCTCCAACCCACAGAAGGTTTATGTGGATCTTTCTCCAAAGCTTTTTGAGGTGAAGAGAGAGTTGATTGAGGAGATGAGCCGTAAGGATCTGGAGTTTGAGGAAGAGTAATTTAATAAGAAAATAAATGGGGCAATGTATCAGCGGAAACGATACATTCGCCCCATTTTTTGTTGAAATTAACCAGAAAAGTGCAGAAAAAAACATAGTGTACAAACTATAAAAATGGTAAACTGTAGGAAAGGAAATTTTTTACAGGAGGAGTGTATGAAAAAAAGAAAATCCATTGGTCTGTGGGTGGGAATCTGTTTTCTGTTTCTGGGAATATTTGGCAGTGTAAACGTTTTAGCTGCAGTGACAGAGGGAAAAGCAGGAGAAACACTTACTGGGGAGTATGCAGTGATTATTAATACGGATACATCTGATTCGAGGAGTGCAGGCACACTGATCTTTGATGACAGTGGAAGTACTGCGTCAGTTTCAAGTGGAAGTGGGCTTCCCGCAGCCCAAAGCCTGGCCGGACTGAATGTAGGGAGCACCAGCTCAGTCACTGCGCTGAATGAAAAAAGCGCCATTTCGTCCACTGCGTCGGCAGATGAGACTGACAATGGTATATCTGTCCAGGCAGCGACTACCACTTATGCAATAGGAGAAGAAAAATATATTTACAGAAGCAATGGCAGCGGCAAGACCTATATATGCATTGGGATTGGTGAACATTGTTATATCTGGATGGACAAAAATATGAAAGCGGATTATGATGCCGCTGGAAAAACATCTCTCATAGCATCAGACATGGCGAGTATTTATGACAGACAGCCCTATCAAATCCTGAAAACACTGGCAGGAGGCGATCTTCCCTGGGAAGATGGATCCGGCAAGCTCTCCATTGTGCTGGAAACCTTAAGCGGCGCAAGTGGTCAGTTTCAGTATGATGAGGGAATTACAGCAATCCATATCAACACTCCGGTGGCAGCATCCTATGTCTCCGGAGAAATGACCAGAAGAAACGGTCTGCTGGTTCACGAGGGACAGCACGCAGTATTCTGGTTGAAAACAAAATTCAATGCCTCCGAGAAATATATGTGGATAAACGAAGGTCTTGCAGTAACGGTCATGGATTATCTGTGGGGCGGTACGGACACAAATGGCTGGATGAACGGAATTGCAGGAAGTACCGCTATTCGTAACGGCTCTTCCTTGATGTATAAGAGTTATCGCGATGATATTGCCCAGGACTATGGAATGCCATACCTGTTTGTCAGATACGTAATTGACCGTATGGCAGGAAGCTATGAGCCTATGGCTGTATTGCCGAGATTTTATACAGTAGATGCTTCCTCCCTTACCTGTGAAGCTTATCTGGAGAAGGTAACAGGAATTCCGTTTAAAACACTTCTTTCAGATTTTTATACAGCTGTGGCAGCAGGAGAAGCTTCTGGTATATACAGTTTTCCAGGCGATCGGATAGCGGCAAAAAAGGCATCTGCATTTCCGGTATTTTCCGGAGACAGTGGCTCAAAATATTCCATTCCGGCAGCTTCCGCGATCCTTGTGAAACTGAAGGATGGAAAATTTACAGTCCCATCTGATGGGGAAAGCGGAATTGTTTATCGTGTAATAGGAAGCAGGACTTCATTTGTGAAACCAGCTGGCGGAAATGGTACAAGCAGCAGTCCTTATCAGATTGATTCTCTGGATGATCTGAATTTGATCGAGGAAAATCAGGGCGCATATTATCAGCTGACCTCAGATATCCAGACACAGGGAAGAATTAATTTTACCATCTCTTATTTTGGTGGAACGCTGGACGGAAACGGACATACGATCTATGGATTGAAGAAGCCTCTGATAGCCATGAATCAGGGAAAAATTAGAAATCTGCGTGTAGTTGCAGATTTTAATGATGATATGCAGAACGTGCAGGGCGTCATCACACAGTACAATGAAGGAAATATTGAAGACTGTATGGTGACAGGAATGATTAGCGGATATATGGGCGGAAACGGAGCTGTTGTATATCCGGAATTTGGCGGAATTGCAGGTGAAAATGCACTTGCCGGAAGTATTTTTGGCTGCACATCAAAGCTGAATGTTAATTTGACAATGGCTCCTATGAAAAGCTGGGTAGGTGGAATTGCAGGTCTGAACATTGGTACTATAAGCAAGTGTGTCAGCACCGGTACGATTCGTGTTACCCAGACAAACGGAAACGAATATCCGGTCTATGTGGGCGGAATTGCGGGAGAAATCCAGAAGTTTGGGGGCATGGGCGGTGTGCTCAAAGAATGCCTCCATGCAGGAAAAATCACAGTAACTGCAGCAAACAACCGTGTAGGACAGATGTGTGGAACTGCTGCTGATAATGTACTCAGCTCTTCTTACGGTTTAAGCGGACATGTGCTGAACTGTTATGGAAAGAGTGGAGAGGGGAATCTTGTCGGCGGAACTGATGCTTCCATTGGAACAGGTGGACTTCTCACAGAGGCACAGATGAAAGATTCCAAATCTTACGTGGGCTGGGAGTTTGGAACTGACTGGAAGATTTCAGAGGATGGTTTGCCAGAGCGGGTGAAGAATCCGGAGATTACTTCATTGGAGGTAAAAAACAACTGGACTTCCTGTTACGTGGGAGAAAAACCGTGGTATTGGGGCAGGCTTTTGATAAATGGTACAACTTATTCTGAGATTACAGCCGATATGATAAGCGGCTTTGACAGTTCTGCTGAAGGAACTACTCATGTTTATGTAGAATATAAGGGCAAACAGGTTGCTTATTCAATGGAAGTTGTTGCGCCAAAAACCAGTGATATCAGCAGCATTGTAATATCAGGACAGCCGAAGAAATCTTATGTGGAAGGAGATGTATTCAATCCATCCAGAGCCAGTATGTATGCGACGATTGGTGGTCGTGCAGCTTATATTTACAGTGGATTTACCTATGACAAAACAGGTGCACTGAAAACCTCGGATACTCAGGTTACTTTTGATTACTTTGGAGCAAAAATACCGTGGGCGATTACGGTTGCAGCGAATGCACCAGCGGCTTTGACTATGCTTGCAGCTCCTGAGAAACTGAATTATGTAGCTGGAGATAAACTCGATCTGACCGGAGTGAAGCTTCAGATTACATATAGCAATGGAAAAGTATCGCCGGTTATTACAAGGGCTGATCTGAATACTTATGGAATACATTTGGCGCTTGGAAGTGGAAGCGGTTCATCGGCAGTGATTGATAATGGCAGAATAACAGAGTCATCAGATAATGGAAAAGATCTTATTGCTTATGCGACTGATAAGCTGCCAGGAGAATATGGTGCCGTGATCGCTGTGCTTGGAACAATGAGCGTAACAGAACCATTGGCGATTACAGATACTGAGCTGTACGCGGTTACAGGAACTGGAAAAGAGCAGTGGATATATTCAGGCTTTGTTACAGGTGGAAGTGGTAAGTATGAAACTCAGGTTGTTTCTGAGAATTTACCAGCTGGTTTAACTGTTTTTGCGGTTCCTGGCGGAGGCTCTTATGGAAGCAAATACTTTACTTTTTCCGGAACTGTCACTGCACCAGTGGGAATTTATGAGTCACAGTATAAAATTGTGGATACAGGAACAAAGGCAGTTTTGCCAGTCACAATAAAAATTATAGTGACGGCTTCTAATGAGGCAAGATTTTATAGTTTTGTACTTAACAAGGCGTTTAATTCCCAATTAAAAGAGGATGTTGTTGGGGAAATTGATAATGAGAACCGTAAGATTACGCTGCGGTTGCCAAAAGGAACTGATGTTACCAGGCTGGCACCGAATATTGATTATGGTTCTGGTACAGGAACAGCGGTAGCAGATGAGTTTACCAGTGGAAGATCTCATGATTTTACAAATCCGGTACAGTATGTTCTGACAGCACCAGATGGTGTAACGAAGATAACATATACGGTTACAGTTGTTTTTTACGATGAAACGCAAGGTGGTTCCGGGGAAACTGAGCATACGCATACCTGGGATGCCGGAGTTATAACGAAAGAGGCTACCACTTCAAGTACAGGAATTAAGACATATACCTGTACGGTGTGCCAGAGCAAGCGCGAAGAAGAAATTCCGAAGTTGGTTGTTTTACCGACGAATACGCCGGTGCCAACGGCAACGCCGACAAACACGCCGGTGCCAACGGCAACGCCAACGAACACACCGGTGCCAACGGCAACGCCAACGAATACGCCGGTGCCAACGGCAACACCGACGAATACGCCAGTGCCAACGGCGACACCGACGAATACGCTGGTGCCAACGGTAACGCCTACGAATACGCCGGTGCCGACGGCAACGCCAACGAATACGCCGGTGCCAACGGCAACACCGACAAACACGCCGGTGCCAACGGCGACACCGACAAATGCGCCGGTGCCAACGGCGACGGCGACGCCGACAAACACACCGGTGCCAACGGCGACGCCAACGAATACGCCGGTGCCAACGGCAACGCCGACGAATACGCCAGTGCCGACGAACACACCGGTACCAACGGCAATGCCGACAAACACGCCAGTGCCAACGAACACGCCGATACCAACGGCAACGCCAACGAACACGCTAGTGCCGACAAACCCACCAGTGCCAACGACAACGCCGACAAACCCACCTGCGCCGACTGGATATAAAGTGGGCACAACAGTGAAACATCCGGCGACAAACGGATATTATAAAGTTACCGCCACCGACACGGTAGAATATATAAAACCGATAAAGAAAAAAGTAAGCACTGTCACAATTCCAGACAGCGTAAACCTAAAGGGCGCGAATTACAAAGTAACCTCAATAGCCTCCAAAGCATTCAAGAGCAATAAATACCTGAAAAAGGCTATCATAGGAAACAATGTAATCCAGATTAAGAGCTATGCCTTTTATAAGTGCACGAAACTCTCTTACGTACAAATTGGCGGTTCAGTAAAAGCGATCGGAAAACAAAGCTTTTATAGCTGCAAAAAGTTAAACGAAATGAGAATCTACACCTCCCGCCTGAAAGCCAAATACGTAGGCTCCAATGCCTTCAAAGGCACTCCATCCAGGATGAAAGTTTACGTCCCAAGGAAAAAGGCAAAGAGCTACAAAACGGTTTTTGTAAAACGAGGCATAAGCAAAAAGATTGTAATAAAGAAGATGTAATATTTGTTTGTGTTATGGGGAGGTTTTCAAAGAAAGCTGGATCTTCAAACATCGAAAAAGCAATAGGCGGTTCAAATTAATGTAACAAGAGAATATATAAGGGACTGTAATAGATGCGTGCTGCGTATGAAGTGACATTCATCTGTTATAGTCCCTTTTCTCTTGACATTTTTCCACGTAATGTGCAAAATAAACTCATAAAGTTCAAACAATTTCAGGAGAAATTATATCATGAGACAGGATTTTTTACACTTAAAAGCACCGGAAAACTGGATCAATGATCCAAATGGATTTATATATTTTAAAGGCAGATATCATCTTTTTTATCAGCATTTTCCCTATGCACCTATGTGGGGAACCATGTATTGGGGACATGCGGTAAGCGATGATCTGGTACATTGGAGCCATGAGAAAATAGCCCTGTTTCCAACAAAGGATTACGACCGAAACGGAGTTTTCTCTGGAAGTGCAGTGGAGAAAGATGGGAAAATGTACCTCTATTATACTGCAAATCGCTATCTGAAAGAACAGGATGAAAATATCCATGTGGCAGATGGAGAATACGAGGAAAGCCAGGTTATGATCATATCAGAAGACGGTTTTCACTTCGATAACTGGAATGGGAAAAAGCAGATCATTCCGGTAATCAGAGATGATGAAACTGCTGATTCCATGGATACCAGAGATCCGAAAGTATGGGAAGAAAATGGCGTTTATTATATGATTCTTGGCAGTACATACAAACATGAAATCGGCAGAATAATTCTGTATTCCAGCAAGGACGGAGAAAACTGGAGCTATCTTTCCCAGTGCAGAATGAAGAATTACGGATATGTGATCGAGTGTCCGGATATGTTTGAGGTGGATGGACAACGTATATTTACAGGCTGTCCGGTGACTCCTGTCAGGTGTGGGGATAAGATAGAATATGAGGCTGTTTCCGGTTATTGTCTTGCCGATTTTGATACAGAAACCGGCAGGCTGGAGCTGGAGGATAACTACTCGCTGATTGATTACGGCGGTGACTTCTACGCCCAGCAGACCAATCTGGATAAGGATGGCAGAAGAGTTATGATTGGTTGGATCCGCATGCCAGAGGCTGTGACTGGAATGAAAAGTAGTAAAGCTGCTGTATTTTTTGAGCAAAATAGTGATAGAGAAGAAAATGAGAGAGAAAAAATCACACAGTCAACAGATAAAAATCATCTGAAAAAGAGTGATAAAAGTCAGTTGCTAACGGAAGAACGGGTAATTTGGAACGGTATGATGAGCCTGCCGCGTGTAGTAGAAATTGAGAATGGACAGGTTTGTTTTCGGGTTCATCCAAACGTGCGAAAGGGCCTTTCCAGATCACTTTCCAGCCAGGATGCCCTGCGCAGCAGTAACCCATTCTGCATAAAAACAACCCTCCAAAACGGCGACTGTCTGGACATCGGAGGATATCAGATCTCCATGAAAGGCAGAACAATATGTACTGACAGAACAAGAGTATTTCCTCACACAGACAGTAAAAAACTGCATTGCCAGATTCCGGATGCAGGTGAAAAAGCTGATTTGGAAATTTTCGTGGATCCTAATTTGATCGAGATTTTTGTCAATGATGGAGAGTATGTTCTGAGTAATGTAGTCTATGATCTGGGCGTAGAAATTAAGGGTAAAGTACAGAGGATTTTAACCTGGAATGATGAATTATGCTGAAATTAACCTCGAAAATAAAACAGAAAGAGTGTTATAAGCCTGAAAGAAAGTCATAAACTGGAAATGAAAATATGAAATAAAAATATCAAATAAAAAGAAAGCTGTGAAACAAAATGAAACGAATTGATTTTGAAAATGGTACGGTAACCAGAAACATTTTCAGCGCTGCAATCCCCATGCTGGTGGCACAGATACTCAGTCTTTTATATAATATTGTAGACAGAATCTATATCGCCAGAATCCCTGAAGTGGGAACTACAGCGCTTGGCGCAGTCGGTTTATGTTTCCCGTTAATCGTGATTATCACTGCCTTTGCAAATCTGTTTGGCAGTGGCGGCGCTCCTGTTTTTTCTATAAACAGAGGTATGAAAGACAACCAGAAAGCGCAGGAAGTGATGAACACTTCCTTTACTATGGTGTGCGGAAGCGGGATCATTCTGATGATAGCTGGTATGCTTTTTGCAAGACCTCTGCTGGTACTTTTTGGAGCATCTGAGGATGCTTTGGTTTATGCATATCCCTACATGATGATCTACCTGATCGGAACGATTCCATCCATGATCGCCACAGGAATGAACCCGTTTATCAATGCACAGGGATACGCGACAACTGGTATGTTTTCTGTAGCAATCGGTGCAGTTGCCAATCTGATCCTGGATCCATTATTCATTTTTGTGCTTGGTTTCGGAATCAAAGGAGCAGCCATTGCGACTGTTCTTTCCCAGTTCCTATCAGCTGCTTATGTACTTCTTTTTCTTGAAAAAAGAGCGGAAATGAAAGCTCGTCTTTTGAAAAAAACAGAGCTGAAAAGCTGCAAAGAGAATGCAAAAAACATTGTCAGTCTTGGTACTGCAGGCTTCATTATGCAGCTGACAAACAGTCTGGTAACTATCTGCTGCAACAATGTTCTGGGGGTTACCGGAGGGGATGTTTACATATCTGTTATGACTATCGTATCCAGTGTCCGTCAGATGGTAGAGACGCCGATTTATGCTATAAATGAAGGCACATCACCTATCCTGAGCTACAATTACGGGGCAAAAAGACCGAAGCTTGTCCGCAAGGCAATGGTCACTCTGGCAGTAATGGTTCTGGTTTATACAGCAGTAATGTGGAGCGTGATTATCTTTGTCCCGGATTATCTGATTGCCATTTTCAGCTCCGATAAGCTCTTGATAAAGGATGCAGTTCCGGCATTGAAAACCTACTTTGCAGCCTTTATTTTTATGGATCTGCAATACATTGGACAGACTGTTTTCAAGTCTTTAAATAAGAAAAAACAGGCCATTTTCTTCTCGCTTTTGAGAAAAGTTTTTATTGTAGTTCCGTTGACATACCTGCTTCCCTACGTGTTTAAAATGGGAACTCACGGAGTATTCCTGGCAGAGCCGGTATCTAATGTAATTGGCGGAAGCCTTTGTTTTGTTACAATGCTGCTGACTATATTGCCGGAGTTAAAGAGGATGGAGAAGAAAAACGGAGAGGCGGACCGTCCCATGGAGTACTTTAAAACGAGGTAAAAATATATGGAAAATACAATTATAATCGCGATTGTAAGTCTTCTCTGTATCCTGGCTCATGTCCCCACTCTGATCCTGCGAATTGTTCCGTTTCACGAAAAAATCTCAGATAAAGACAGGATCAGACTGACTGTAATCTATGCAATTGGTCTGGCTGTGGACTTCGGAATCTGCATGTGGGTGGGAAATTACCGGAAAATTGACGTGCCGTTTTATAAGATAAATCTTATTGCTTTCTGTATTGTAATGGCTGCTGTAAATATCTGGCTTGTCCCTGGATACACCAAGGTGCATTTGTTTGTATTTGGAATTGTGGCAGATATTGTCATGATTGCACTGTCAATCGGAGCTTATGTCAGTTCACTTTTGGGAATGCAGGGAAATGCGATTGGAATTGCAGAAACCAGCGCAATTGCAATTGTAGTGTATGCGCTTCTATATCCGCTGCTTAGCAGCCTGCTCCGTTATACCGTAACACCATTCCTTGAAATTGAATGCCAAAATTATTGGGAGACCTTATGGTTCATTCCTATTGCCATGTTTTTTTCCAGTATTTTTTCAGAAGGAGTGGATGTCTACACTACCACTTTTCCACAAATGTTGAGTAAATGTCTGATCGGCGTCGCCACATTGCTGATTTGCTTTGCGGTGTCTTATGATCAGCAGCATTTTCTAAATGAAAAAGAACTGAACCGGCAGATCGATCAGCAGAAAGGTTACTATCATGCGCTCACGGAGCAGGTTCTGGCAGAACGTGAAGCACGCCATAATTTCCGTCATCAGGTAGCTGCTATTAAAGGTTTTCTTGATAAAAATGATATGGAGGGCTTGCGGGGATATTGTGATGATCTGGAACTGGAAGAGATGGGAAAAGTAACAATTCCATATACAGGAAACGCCGCGGCAGACGGCGTCCTTTATCATTACGGCTGTATTGCCAGGGCGAAAAATATCGAGTTTTCCGTATGCTGCTATCTGAAAGATATTGCTATTCCGGACACTGATTTTTGTACGATTCTGGGCAATGCCCTGGATAATGCGGTGACTGCCGCCGGTCAGTATGACGGAAAACGCTTTATTGAAGTTGCTACGGAGAAGAAACACGACATGCTTCTGATTACGGTAGACAATTCTTTTGACGGAATATTATTCCAGGAAAATGGGAAAATTTACTCAAAAAAACGGCAAAACAAACAGGAAGGAATCGGCATTCTTTCCATGAAAAAACTTTGCGAAAAACATGGCGGAGCCAGTCGCTTCGAAGCGGTCGGCAACAGGTTCCAGGCCAGCTTTATATTGAAAAATGAGGTTGAAGATTAAAAAATGGTTAAAGTTGATTTGATTACAGGCTTTCTTGGTTCGGGAAAAACGACTTTCATAAAGAAATATGCTGCATGGCTGATGAGCCAGGGGCAGAATATTGGAATTCTGGAGAATGATTTTGGTGCAGTGAATGTGGACATGATGCTGCTTCATGACCTGGAAGGGGAGAACTGCGAGCTGGAAATGGTTTCAGGTGGATGTGATGCGGACTGCCACAGAAGACGTTTCAAGACCAAGCTGATCGCAATGGGAATGTGCGGATATGACCGGGTTCTCATTGAGCCTTCCGGGATTTTTGATGTGGATGAGTTTTTCGATGCCCTTTATGAAGAGCCGTTGGATAAGTGGTATCAGATTGGAAATGTGATCACCATTCTGGATGCCAGACTGGAGGAGAAGCTGCAGCCACAGGCAGAGTATATTCTGGCTTCAGAGGCAGCTGATGCAGGTTGTATTGTTCTGAGCAAGAGCCAGGAGGCATCTGAGGAAGAGATTAGTGGAACTGTGAAACATCTGAATCGCGCACTGGAAAGTGTGAAATGTAAACGACGTTTTATGGAAAATGAGATACTGAATAAGGATTGGGAAACGTTTACAGATGAGGATTTTCAGCGGATTTTCAACAGCGGGTATGTGATGGAAGATTTTGAGAAACAGTGTTTTGATGAGAAAGAAGGGTTCCAGTCATTGTATTTTATGGAGCTGAAGATTTCCGAGACACAGTTGGAGAAAGCGGCGCATCAGATCCTGGATGATCCGGAATGTGGGGATGTTTTCCGAATTAAGGGCTTTGTGAAATTAGAAGAAAGTGCTGCCGCGGTAACCGAAAACGAAAAAATGAATTCGGACTCCGCTCAGAAAGCATCCACTAACAATATTTGGCTGGAACTAAACGCCACCCGCAAAGAATTTTCCCTGAAGCCTATTTCCGCAGGACAGGAAGTAGTGATCGTGATCGGGGAGAATATGAATGAGGCGCGGATACGGGAGTATCTGGGGACAGAATAATTTACGCGAGCAACGAGCAAAAGGAAAAACCTCTGGTCGAAGATTGATTTCCTGACCAGAGGTTTTTTAGCTTTTTAAATTACTTTCCGTCCCTGTACATATTTCCCAACCAAATTGCGGTCGTCGGACAGATAAACAAGCCTTTCCAGTCTGTCACGGGTGGAGATTTCCTGGGGATGACGGATGTTGCTGTCGTCCAGGATCATGGCGTCAAATTCATAGCCTTTTTCGAAGCTGCCGACTTTTCCGAAGAAGGAGCCACCACCGATCGTAGCCATGTAGAAGGCTTCTTCCAGAGTAACCGGGGCCTGGGTCTGATCCATCAGGCGCCAGCGGAGCTTGGAAACCTGGATGGCATCTGCCATAGCACGGAACATGGAGAGAGAAAAACCTCCGGCAACATCGGTGCCAAGTCCTACATGAAGTCCCATATCAAGATAGCGGCGGACAGGTGCGATTCCGGAAGCAATGTCTGTGTTGGACTCCGGACAGTGGGCGACGTAAACGCCCTGGTCTTTGATCATCTGGATCTCTTCGTCGGTGGAGTGGACGCAGTGTGCCATGATGGTAGGGCAGACGCTGGCACCATCAGATGAAATATGAGCTGCTGTGTTATCAGTGGTATTAAGGCCGGATGCGGAAGCGAAATCAGCCTCGTTAGTATTGAATGCGGGTTTTGTTCCAAACAGCCCGAACATGTCATACGCATCTCCATAAAATCTGCTGGTCGGGCAAAGCTCCTTTACCCATGCAATTTCCCCGAAATTTTCAGACAGATGAGACTGAACCGGAAGGTGATATTCCCTCTGGATTTTTCCAAGCTCGGTCATCAGCTCATCCGTACAGGATGGGGTAAAACGTGGGGTTAGGATTGGGTAGGTGTGGTCGTAACGTCCCTTGATCTCTTCCAGCCACTGGCGTGTATCCTGTGCAGAAGCCTGTGCGCTTTTCTCCTGAAGCTCCGGTGCTCCGTTGCGATCCATATTTACTTTTCCAACCATAGTTGCCAGATCGCTTTCCTCCAGCATGTCCATGAGAAGCTCCGTTGCCGGACGGTGCAAGGTGGCGAAAATGCAGGCTCTGGTGGTGAAGCTGTGCTTTAAGTCATCCACGAAAATGGAGTAAGCCTTTTTCGCATAGGACAGGTCAGCGTACTTGGCTTCCTGCGGGAAAGTGATGGTGTTCAGCCAGTCCAGCAGCTCTAGATCCATGCCGGTTCCGCGGTAAGCGTACTGGGGAGCATGCAGATGAAGGTCGGTGAATCCTGGGATGATCAGTCGATCACCCATGTCTTTTACAGGAATATCTTTATATTCCTCTGGAAGCTGGGAAAAAACACCGGCACAGAGCCCGTTTTCACAGACTGCATAAGAGTTTTCTGCAAAAACAAGTTCTTTCTGATTCTTGCTGTAACAAATTGTACCTTTCAAAGCAAACAAATCTTTTTTCATATCAGACCATCCTTTCTGCCAGAGGCGAGGTAAAGTAAAGTTCCGGGATAGTTTGCGGCTGAGAACGTACTGCCGGAAACATGCAAAATGTGATTTCGGGCTGATTCAGCAATAAAAAAACCACCCGGAAAATGCCATACCTGCATACCTCTTCGCATGCAGCTTATAGACAACTATTAGGGTAGTTGGTAGAAACGTCCAACCAGATTATGGACATATATAAGCGTTTGCTGTTTTTATTTTTATATCTTTATTGTACATGGTAGAGGGTGCAGAATCAAGGGGATTTTCACAAAAAAATCTACATTTTCATATCTTTATTGATGGATTTGTTATATAATGAAGTAAAATTCGCGGACAAGAAATTAGAGCGTGTTTGAAAAAGGCTTTCTGCAAGATGTGCGTCACAATTTGTGGGAGATTGCAGGAATGATTTTTCAAACAGGCTCTAGAATGGAGATTGACATAACATGAGTTACAGTTTTAAAGGCCGTGTCAGATACAGTGAAATAGGCGAGGATGGCTGCCTGACTCTTCCTGGAATTCAGAATTATTATCAGGATTGCTGCACCTTTCAATCTGAGGAAATAGGGCAGGGAATGGAAGCGCTGGAGGAACGCCAGAGAGCCTGGGTGTTGTCATCCTGGCAGATTGTGGTGAACCGATATCCGGGATTGGGAGAGACAATTGTGGCATCAACGGCGCCATATGGTTTCAAAGGTTTTCTTGGAATGCGTAACTTCACTCTGAAAACAGAAGATGGAGAGCTTTTATCCTATGCAAACAGTATCTGGACCAATATTGATACAGAGACCGGTCTGCCTGCCAGACTTACAGACGAAGACATCAGAGGATACGAACTGGATGAAAAGCTGGAGATGGATTATGCGCCCCGTAAGATCGCACTTCCGGAAGGGATGGAAGCCCAGGAGCCTTTTGCAATACAAAAACATCATCTGGACACCCATCACCATGTTAATAATTGCCAGTATATCCGCATGGGGGCAGATTATCTGCCAGAAGGCTTTGAAATCCGCCAGATGAGGGCAGAATATAAGAAGCAGGCACTGCTTGGAGACGTTTTTTATCCGGCAGTGAAGCTGGAAATGAGAAAGGTTACGGTTGCGCTTTCCACGGAGAATGGCGAACCTTATGCGATTGTAGAGTTTATGTCTGCATGAGATGCGACTATATGAATATCATGTGAGCGAAATAACTGTATCGCTTTAGAGATATCTCCATACAGGGAGGTCAGCTGAGAATGGCGAAACAGGAAATTTTATTAGAAAGGCGGTTTACATAAATGAAAATTGGAATACTTGGAGCTGGAGGAATTGCAGTTCAGATGGCGAAAACAGTAGCTGGAATGAAGGATGTGGAGAATTACGCAGTGGCAGCCAGAAGCCTTGAACGGGCGCAGGCCTTTGCCGAGAAATACGGTTTTTCCAAGGCTTATGGCTCTTATGAGGAAATGCTTGCAGATCCACAGGTGGATCTGGTTTACATTGCAACCCCTCATTCCCATCATTATCTTCATGCAAAGATGTGCCTGGAGGCTGGAAAAAATGTGCTTTGTGAAAAGGCGTTTACCGTAAATGCAGACCAGGCAAGAAAGCTTTTTGCCCTGGCGAAAGAGAAAAACCTGCTGATCACAGAGGCAATCTGGACCAGATATATGCCATCCAGAAAGATGATTGATGATATTATTTCAAGCGGTGTGATCGGTGAAGTGACAGCTGTTACTGCCAATCTGAACTATGCCATCAGTGAGGTGGAACGTATCCGTAAGCCGGAGCTGGCAGGCGGTGCGCTTCTGGATGTTGGTGTTTATACCATTAATTTTGCAAGCATGGTTCTTGGGGATAAGTTAAAGGATGTACAGGCAACTGCTATTTTCCGTGAAGGTGTGGATATGCTGGATACTATTGCTATGGTATTTGAAGGCGACCGTATGGCTACCTTGCAGTGTGGTGCCCGTGAAATTTCTGACAGAATGGGAAGTATTTTTGGAACCAAAGGTTATATTCAGGTGCAGAATATTAATAATCCGGAGAAAATCACAGTGTTTGACAAGGAGCATAAGGAGGTTGCAGCTTATTTGCCGCCGGCACAGATCACAGGCTATGAGTATGAGGTTGAGGCCTGCGCCAGAGCAATCGCACAGGGCGAAAAGGAATGTCTGGAAATGCCTCATGATGAGACTATGCGTGTGATGGAGATCATGGATGGAATCAGGAAATCCTGGGGCTATGAGATTCCGCTTTATGAGTGATGAAATTTTATGAAAACTATAAGATACAAGTTTTTATGAAAAATATAAGATATTTGCATGTATAAAAAGGAGGATACAGCTATGCTTGAAAAATTAAAAGAAGAAGTTTACAAAGCAAATATGGACCTGCCGAAATACGGTCTGGTTACTTTTACCTGGGGAAATGTAAGTGGAATTGATCGTGAAAAAGGTCTTTTCGTAATCAAGCCAAGTGGTGTGGAATATGAGAAACTGACACCGGAAGATATGGTAGTTGTAGACCTGGAAGGTAATAAAGTAGAAGGTAAATATAACCCATCATCTGATACTCCTACTCATGTAGTTCTGTACAATGCTTTCCCGAAGATCGGTGGAATCGTACATACTCATTCCTCCTGGGCTACCAGCTGGGCACAGGCTGGCCGCGCAATTCCATGCTATGGAACCACTCATGCTGATTATATTTACGGTGAGGTTCCTTGCGTCCGGAATCTGGATAAGAGTGAGATTGCGGAAGCTTATGAGAAGAATACTGGCATTCTCATTGCCGACTATTTCAAGAAGAGAGATTATGAGGCTGTTCCGGCTGTTCTTTGCAAGAATCATGGTCCTTTCACATGGGGCAAGGATGCGCACGAGGCAGTGCATAATGCAGTAGTTCTGGAAGAGGTTGCCAAGATGGCTTCCCGTTGCGAGCTGATCAATCCGAATGTGAAACCTGCTCCGCAGGAGCTTCAGGATAAGCATTACTATAGAAAACATGGTGCAAATGCTTATTACGGACAGGAAAATATTGAGTAAAAACTGAGATGAATTGCGTGACCGCTGTTTGTACCTTGAGACAGGTATGAATGGCGGTTACTTAATATTCGATGCTCTTAAAGTAGTAAAAATATAAGGCGAACGACTATCTTAGCCGTTCGCCTTATAAAGATTATTTACTATATTCAATTTCCAATGGTTTCACACCTGCAAGTTCCACACTTCTCTCGTCTGGTTGTGTACAGCCAACGTAAATATGGAAGTGGCTGCCGTCCTCTGTTCTTGTGCCGGTTTCATCTACTACGGTGAAGGCCTTTGGAGCAATGGAAAGTGTGACGATTTTTGTTTCGCCTGCCTTCAGGAAAACAGGAGTGAAAGCAGCAAGCTCCGGGTTTGGAACGGCCAGAGAAGAATCTGCATTCTTTATGTAAATCTGAACCACATCCCGGGTATCGATTGTGCCCTGGTTGGTGACAGTGGCCTGGATTGTAACCGGTGCTGCTGTGGTATTAGTGGCGCTTTCGAAACCTGCCTTGCCGGAAACACTTGTACCATTTGTGTCGGCTGCGCTGTTTTCGCTGACAACCGCATCTGTCACTACTACCTTCCCATAAGTCAATCCATATCCAAATGGGAACTGCGCCTTATTCTCCATATAGCGGTAAGTACGTCCCTTCATGGCATAATCTGTAAACTCCGGAAGCTCTTCCAGAGTATTGTAGAAGGTCACTGGCAGTTTGCCAGATGGGGAGACATCTCCGAACAGTACTCTTGCGGCGGCTTTTCCACCTTCGGCACCTGGGTACCACAGAACCATCACTGCATCAAAATGTTCTTCTGCATAAGAAAGATCAATGTCACTTCCTGCCATTAAGCAGAGGACAACCGGTTTGCCAGATTCAGCCATGGCTTCCATCAGATCCAGCTGAACCTGTGGAAGCTGCAAGGTCTCTTTGTCACCGGAAGCATAGCTGTTTCCGGTATCTCCTTCTTCACCTTCCAGTGTTTCATCAAGCCCCACGCAGAGAATTACGATATCGCTGTTTTCAGCAACGATTTTCGCTTCCGCAAGTCTGTCCTGAGTAAAAGCAAGATGCTCGGTGCGGTCGCGGAAAAGGTCACATCCTACAGAGGCAAGCACACGTACATCATCTCCAAGGTAATCCTGGATACCTTCCTGGATCGTGCAGTAGCGGGAAGCTGTACCGTGATAATTGCCTACCAGAGCCTTACGGCTGTCTGCATTTGGTCCAACGATTCCAACTGTTTTGATTTTATCTTTGTTCAAAGGAAGGATTCCATTGTTTTTCAGAAGTACGAAGCTTTCTTCAGCAGCTTTTTGGGAAAGTGCCAGATGAGCAGGTGACTCCACCTCAGAATAAGGAATTTTGTCGTATTCCGTTTCTTCAAATAATCCCAGCAGATATCTGGTTGTGAAAAGGCGGATGGCGGATTCCGTGATGGTATCCTCGGAGATCAGCCCTTTTTCATAAGCTTTCAAAATGTGAAGATAAGTGTTTCCGCAGTTCAGATCGCAGCCATTGTTCAGTGCTAATGCAGCCGACTCTGCCGGGGTGCTGGTTACCATATGATGCTCGTGGAAATCCTTGATGGCCCAGCAGTCGGAAACGAAATATCCCTGGAAGCCCCAGTCGCCGCGAAGTATTTTCTGAAGGGAAGGACTTCCGCAGCAAGGTTCTCCGTTGGTGCGATTGTAGGCACCCATGAAGCCTTCCACGTCCGCTTCTCTGGTTAAAGCTTCAAATGCCGGGAGATAAGTTTCTTCCATATCCTTCGGAGTTGCAATCGCGTCAAATTCATGGCGGATGGCCTCCGGACCGGAATGGACTGCAAAGTGCTTGGCGCAGGCAGCGGCTTTCATAACCTCGCCATCGCCCTGAAGCCCTTTTACAAAAGAGACTCCCAACTCTTTAGTTAGGTAAGGATCTTCGCCGTAAGTTTCATGTCCCCGTCCCCATCTTGGATCACGGAAAATATTTACATTTGGCGACCAGAAGGTAAGACCTTTGTAAATGTCACGGTCTTCTTCCTGGGAATATGCATTGTATTTGGCACGACCTTCGGTGGCAATGGTATCTGCAATCTGTCCAAGAAGTGCGGTGTCAAAAGTGGCGCCAAGTCCAATTGCCTGCGGGAAAACAGTGGCCTGTCCGGCACGGGCAACTCCGTGGAGCGCTTCATTCCACCAGTTGTAGGCGGGTATGCCAAGTCGTTTGATTGCAGGTGCGTCATAGCGCAGCTGACTTGCTTTTTCTTCTAAGGTCATTTGGCTGACCAGTTCGGTCGCTTTTTTTCTAGCCTTTTTTCTATCCATAATGTTTCTCCTTGTTGCGAATTCATGGTGACTGTAAAACATTGAGTCATATAAGGTTTGTGACCCACAAATAGCAGGTTACGTTGTAAAGCGAGTGTGAGTTTTCGGGCTGCATATCATCCTTTTACTGCACCTGTGGTAAGACCTTCTACGATCTGGTTACTGAACAGGGAGTAAACAACAACGGTAGGTGCGATTGCGATAATGATCGCAGCAAACATCTGCACATAGTTGGTTGCGTAAGGCCCAACGAAATAGGTCAGTGTAACCGGCAGTGTCTTTTTCATAGGATCGGAAATAAATACCATGGCAAGAAGCAGCTCGTTCCAGTTGTTGATGAAGGTCATCAGACCGGATACGAAAAAACCGGTTCTGCAAAGTGGCAGAGCGATCCGGAAAAAGCATCCGTAGATTCCGCAGCCGTCAATGGCAGCAGCCTCGAACATTTCTCCTGGCATGGAACGGAAAAATCCGGTAAGCAGGAAAAAGGTCATTGGCAGGGAGAAGGTAATATAAGGAATCATCAATCCACCCTGGGAATTGGTAAGACCAAGTTTTCCCATCTGCCATGCCTGCTGATAGTTTTCAAAATGGAATACCTCTGGTAGGGAAAATGGTGCTGACATAACACCAGCGTTATCTTTCAGGGATACAGATAACATCCACAGAAGTGGAGCCAGATAAACAACTGCCAGGATTATCTCGTATTTGGTAATTCTTACTATAGCAGAGTTTAGAGATGTTTACTTTCTAATTCTTGTTCTTTAACTCCTAATTATTGCTATTCAAAATTGCATAAAAACATGTACAAGTTGAAATATATAATTTGAAATACAAATAATTATGCAAAATATACAATAAAATAGAAGGGTAGTTTCGAATTGAAATAAAAAAATGACGGAGTATTGCTGAAAAAATAAATGTTTGCTATAATATACACATATAAAAAACGCAATTTTTGAGAACCAAAACGACACATTTCGAAACACAACAAGAGGTAATCGCATGATACATAAACTCAGTGGTATTTACGAAACAGTGGATTTTCGGGAAGATGAACAGATTTGTCTCTATTATAATAATGAATATGAGAACTATCCGCCGCACTGGCATACTTCTTTTGAAGTTTTGATGCCCATCGTGAATGGTTACAGAGCACTGTGCGGTGGAAAGGATTATTATTTGCGGGAAGGAGATATCCTGCTGATCGGTCCCTGTATGATTCATGAGCTTTTTGCACCGGAACAGGGGGAAAGGATTATTTTTCAGCCCTGTCTCAGCCATATTTCCACAAAAGAGCTGAATCTGTTAACGATGATCATTAATCCAGTGACTCTGATCACGCCAGAGGGTTATCCTCAGATTTATGACCGGGTAAAAACACTTATGCTGGAAATCAAGGAAGAATATTTTGGCGGTGCACCTTATCAGGAGACGATCATTATGTCGAAATTTCTGGAAATTCTCGCCTGTGTGGGAAGAGGACATGTGACTGCACATACGGCCGGGCAGCAGGAAACAGGTGTAAACAGCCGGCAGAAGGAGTATGTGGAGAAATTTATTCTGATTACTGATTATATTAATAATCATTTTACAGAGGATCTGAGCCTGGACGGGGTGGCGGCCCAGGCGGGGTTCAGTAAATTCCATTTTTCCCGTTTGTTTAAGCAGTATACAGATTCTACCTTTTACAAGTATTTGAATCAGAAGAGGATTGAATTTGCCAAAACTCTTCTTCAGGATCCGGGCGTGAGCGTTACGGAAGTTGCATTTAAGTCGGGATTTTCCAGCCTTTCGGCATTTCTTCGGATGTTTAAGCTGATGAATAACTGTACGCCTACAGAATTCCGGGAGATGTATGATCCGACGAAGCTGGTGGGCTGGGAGAGTGTGAAGGATTGAGGTTACTGTTCACTGGTAACATTCCGCGAGGTGTTTTTTGT